>ERZ779851.1713-NODE-1713-length-18521-cov-3.327467_pt1 | contig 18521 bp, 9 predicted proteins | sample MGYA00511094_ERZ779851 | MGnify/ENA primary metagenome ERZ779851 (study PRJEB29588, sample SAMEA2155512) | human gut metagenome | biome: human gut; feature: human-associated habitat; material: faeces | place: Denmark | collected 2008/2010 ...
TAGAGTGAGCCTACCAAGCTGCTGCCTAATGAGGTGGCCAGATTGATGCGCTGGCTTTCACCGCCGGAGAGCGAGTTGCTGAGGCGGTTCAGCGTGAGGTATCCCAGACCGACATCCAATAGGAACTGGATGCGGCTGTTGATTTCTGTCAGGATGCGGCGGGCTATGTCGGCGTCATGCGGGTCCATTTGCAGGTTGTCGAAGAAGAGCTTCAACTCAGTGATGGGCAAATCTACCAGTTCGGAGATGTTGCGTCCTCCCACGCGTACGTAGTTTGCTTCGGGCTTCAGGCGGGTGCCGTGGCATTTGGGGCAGAGCGTCTTTCCGCGGTAGCGTGCCAGCATCACACGGTATTGTATCTTGTACTGATTTTCCTGCACCATCTTGAAGAAGGCGTTGATGCCCTCAAAGTAGGGTGTCCCTTCCCACAGCATCCGGCGTTGCTCGTCGGTCAGTTCATAATAGGGAGTGAAGATGGGGAAGCCGGCTTTCTCGGCTCCGTGTATCACCATATCCCTCCATTCGCCCATCTTTTCGCCCCGCCAGCATACAACGGCTCCATCATAGACGGACAAGGAGCGGTCGGGTATCACGAGATGCTCGTCGATGCCGATGACTTTCCCGAATCCCTCGCATACGGGGCATGCACCGATGGGAGAGTTGAAGGAGAACATCTGGTCGTTCGGTTCTTCGAAGGTGATGCCGTCTGCCTCGAACTTGGTGCTGAAACGATAGAGGCAGGTACTCCCGTCGGGCTGGTAGAAACGCAGCAGGCAGGCACCGTCTCCTTCATACATGGCTGTTTCGGCCGGGTCGGTGAGGCGGCTGACGGAATCCTTTTCTGAAGAGGCTGTCATACGGTCAATCAACAGAAAAACTGTGTCTCCGGCTTTCGGCTTGTATTCGTCGATGCGCATCATTTCACCGTTCACTTCCAGACGGGTGAAACCTTGCTTCATGTCTATCTCCAGTTGTTGTTGTAGCGTGCGGTCTTCGCGCAGCAATATCGGGGCGAGCACGGTATACTTGGTTCCTTCCGGATATTCCAGCATGCACTTCACGATATCTTCTGCCGAGTGTTTCTTCACTTCTTGTCCGCTGACCGGGCTGAAGGTCTTACCGACACGTGCGTAGAGCAACCGCAGATATTCGTATATTTCAGTGGAGGTACCCACGGTGGACCGTGGGTTACGGCTGCTTACTTTCTGCTCAATGGCAATGGCAGGTGGAATCCCTTTGATGAAATCGCATTCAGGCTTGCTCATACGTCCCAGAAACTGGCGGGCATAACTGCTCAAGCTCTCCACGTAGCGGCGCTGCCCCTCGGCATATAATGTATCGAAAGCAAGTGAGGATTTTCCGGAACCGGACAGTCCGGTGATGACTACGAGTTTGTTACGGGGAATCTCTACGTCAATGTTCTTGAGGTTATTGACACGGGCTCCCTTTATGATAATCGATGTATTTTCTGCCATATAAAAGTCACTTATGTGATTTAGGATTTGCAAAGATAATGCAAACCGGGGTAGAATAAAACGAACCTGCTGGAAAAATCGTATCAGATAGGCAAGGTTAAGATTTGTTATACTTTAGGATGACTGCTAATTTACATTAAATAAAAGCACTAAATTCGCATCCGACTCCTTTTAATGTCCGAACATGGTAAAGCGTAATATAAAATGGCTTCTTGTTGTGCTGGTGTTAGGTTTATGCCCCTCAATCCTGCATGCCGAAGACCCTTATGGAGAGATGAAAGCTCTGGCAGATAGTGCGCAGAAAGTGTTGGGACAAGACCGATTGCCTTCCATCAATGCCCGGTGGATAAAACTTGCCCGCGAACTGAACGATACGGTACAGATTAGTGATGCCCATAACAACTTGATTTCTCATTATTATCAGTTGGGGGACATTGACCAATTGAAAGCCGCAACCTATGAATATATGGACTGGTGCCGGAAATACCAACGGACACGAGACCGGTATATGGCGTGGCGGCAGTACATTCAGCGTATGACGGAGAAAGGTATGCAGGAGGAGGCGATGGCTGAAACCGTCAGGCTCCATCAGGATGCCGAGCAAGCCCGGGACAAATACGGATTGGCATGTGGCGAAATGTGCATCGGGTATAACCATCGGGTCTTTGGAAACAACGTAAAACTGTGTATAGAGAATTACAACAATGCACTGAAACTTTTCGAGGAAGGCAGCTATTATCGTGACGCATACGTGGTGTTGCTTAATATTATCCAGACTTATCTTTCACGCAGTGAGTATGCAGAGGCCGGCGAGTATCTGAGTAAATTGTCGCAACTGGAGGACAAACTGGACCGTAAACAAGTCAGCATAGACCCTTCCCTGCACCTGCGTTTCTGTGAATTCAGGGTTATAGGCTTATTGGCCAATGAAGGTAGAAAGGCTACTGAGCCTTATATTGAGGAGACCGACCGCTTCTACCGTCAACATCCGGAGAGCTCGACGCCCGAAGCATGGTTTGGCTATAAGATAATGTGTTGCCGTATCCTCGGTGATTTGAAAGGTAACATTGCTTACGTGGATTCACTCATGGATTATCAGCATTCACTGGGGCTTTGCTATCCTTATAACCATTATATGAAAGGAGAACTGCAGGAACAGTTGGGCGATTATCGTGCGGCTTGCCGCAGTTATGCCAGATATGCCGCCGTGAGTGACTCCGTGCGTACGGCAGAAATGGATGACAAGCTAAGCAAATATACGGCACAGTTTGAGGTGGACCGGTTGAAGATGGAGAAACTGGAACTGAGTGCCAGATTGAACAAGGAAAGACTGATGATAGCCTTGGCCGTTGGCGGACTGGTATTGCTGCTCTTGCTGCTCATTACTTATCTGTATGTCCGTACCCTCTCCATGAACCGCAAGTTGGAAGCTGCACGCAGGGCGGTGGAAAAAATGAGCCAGGTCAAAAGTTCCTTTATACAGCATATCACCCATGAAATCCGTACTCCGTTGAATTCCATCGTCGGCTTTTCTACCTTGCTGGCTCAAGAGAAACTGGATGATGTGGAGAAACGCGAGTATGTTGAACAAGTGGAGGGCAACAATACATATCTGTTGAGTCTGATGGAGAACATACTCAATATTGCGGATATGGATTCGCGAGTGTGGGAGATGCCGCGGGAGGAGATAGAAGTGGATGCGTGTTGCAAGGAATGTATTGAGGGCTTCCGTCCGGAACTGAAGCCGGGAGTTGAACTGGAATATGTGCCTGCTTCCGGCATTATGGCCTTTTATGCAGCCCGGCAATGGCTGAAAATGGTGCTGGTGTCTTTGTTGGATAATGCGGTGAAGTTTACGGAAGAAGGTCATATACGCGTTTCCTGCGAGGAAGATAAGTCCCGACATGTATTGCGCTTCGTGATAGAGGATACCGGTATAGGCATCAGGCCGGACGAATCGGACCGTATTTTCGAACGTTTTTATAAAGTGGACACGTTTACCAAAGGGTCCGGATTGGGGCTTGCCATAGCCAATGAGATAATGGAGTTGGTGGGAGGCCGGATTTATCTGGATGACACCTATTGCGGAGGATGCCGCTTTATTGTGGAATGGCCGATGAAGGACAAACCTTAATTATAAACTATTTTAAGTATTAAAAAGCTGTAATTAGAGAATGAGAGTAAAATCCCTTTTATGTGTATTCTTCTTGCTGCTAATGGCGGGAGGAGTATTTGCGCAAGTGCAGACCGGGTCTGCCTATCCTAAACGTGAATTTCGTGCAGCATGGATACAGTCAGTAAACGGACAGTTCCGTGGAATGCCGACCGAAAAACTGAAGCAGAATCTGATCGGGCAGTTGAATTCCTTGCAGAAGGCGGGAATCAACGCCATAATTTTCCAGGTACGTCCCGAAGCGGATGCTCTGTATGCTTCCAGACTGGAACCGTGGAGTCGTTTCCTTACCGGAGTGCAGGGTAAAGCGCCCGAACCCTATTGGGACCCTATGCAGTTTATGATTGATGAATGCCATAAGCGTGGTATGGAGTTTCATGCATGGATTAATCCGTATCGCACGAAGACGACCTTGAAGAGTGAGTTGGCTCCCAATCATGTGTACAATATCCATCCGGAATGGTTTGTCACTTATGGCGACCAGTTGTATTTTGACCCGGCACTGCCTGAGAGCCGCCGGCACATCTGCATGGTGGTGAGCGACATCGTTTCCCGCTATGATGTGGATGCCATTCATATGGACGATTACTTTTATCCTTATCCCATTAAGGGAAAGGATTTCCCTGACGATGCAAGTTTTGCACGTTTTGGCGGAGGTTTCAGCAATAAAGGAGACTGGCGCCGGAGCAACGTGAATGTGCTGATTAAGAAACTGCATGAAACAATTCGTGAAATCAAGCCGTGGGTGAAGTTCGGGGTTTCTCCGTTTGGCATTTACCGGAATGAAAGCAGTGACCCGCTTGGCAGTAAGACCAAAGGCCTGCAAAACTACGATGACCTTTATGCGGACGTGTTGCTGTGGGCCCGTGAAGGTTGGATAGACTATAATATTCCGCAGATTTATTGGCATATAGGACATCCGGTTGCCGACTATGAGACACTGGTGAAGTGGTGGGCCAGGAATACGGAAAACCGCCCCTTGTTTATCGGCCAGTCCGTGATGAACACCGTGCAGAATGCCGACCCCAAGAACCCGTCGATAAATCAGCTTCCTCGCAAAATGGCCTTGCAACGGGCCTATCAGACCATCGGTGGCAGTTGCCAGGGGCCTGCCAGTGCGGTTGTAGAGAATGCAGGCAAGTATCGCGATGCCCTGATTGCCGAATATCATAAGTATCCGGCGCTACCTCCCGTTTTCGATTTCATGGATAACGAAGCTCCGGCAAAGGTACGTAAGATGAAACCGGTGTGGACGGAAGACGGATATATTCTTTTCTGGACAGCTCCCAAGTATAAAGAGGAAATGAACCGTGCCGTCCAATATGTGGTCTATCGCTTTAATGACAAAGAGAAAGTGAATATAGATGACCCTTCCCATATTGTAGCCATCACGCGCGATAATTTCTATAAACTTCCTTATGAAGACGGAAAGACAAAGTACCGCTATGTGGTGACAGCCTTGGACCGTCTGCATAATGAATCGAAATCCGTTGGAAAGAAGATTAAACTTTAAAAATTAAGGATTAGGGATTAAACGTTAATGATTAATCCCTAATCCTTAATTTCCCTCCTTAATAAAGTATCAACCCTGCTATTCCACAGGCTACAATCATTCCTATCGGGTTCAGTTTATATTTCTTGGTGCCTACAAATGCCACGAGGAAAATGAGGCAGCTGATGACGAAGGAATATATGTCTTCTTTGGGAGAACTGAAGTTTTCCGAATTCATCAATACCAGCGCGGCTGAGGCCAGCAGACCGACCACTGCCGGGCGGAGCCCACTGAATACCGCTTCCACGGAAGGATGTTTCTGGTATTTCAGAAAGAATTTGCTGATGGTCAGCATCAGTAGGAAAGAAGGAAGCACCACGGCAAACGTAGCAATAATAGAACCTAAAATACCATAGCTTGTACCGTAGCAATCAGCTATCGTAGTATAACCCACATAAGTTGCCGAATTGATTCCTATCGGACCGGGTGTCATCTGGCTGATTGCCACAATATCAGTAAATTCCTGCGCTGTAAGCCAACCGTAACGGGTAACTACTTCACCTTGTATCATAGACAACATGGCATATCCGCCACCAAAGCCGAAAAGCCCAATCTTAAAGAATGTATAGAATAACTGTAAGAAAACCATGATTAGTAATTAATGATAAATGGTTAGTGATTAATGATTAATGTTGCTATCCTTTTTAATTTTTAATTCTTTAATTTTTAATTCTTCGGACGTTGAAAACGTCCGAAGCAGTATCCTCCTACACCTGCTGCAATGATAATCCAGATGGGGGAGAAGTCCAACAGCCAGATGAGCAGTGCTGAAACAACCGGTATCCATATGTTGTATCGGTTTATCCGGGCCGATTTGGCCATGCTGAATGTAGGGGCTGCAATCAATGCAACCACTGCCGGGCGAATACCTTTGAATATACGTTCCACAATGGTGTTGTCCTTGAAGTTGTGAAAGAACAACGCTATGGCGAGGATGATGAGAAACGAAGGAAGTATGGTTCCCAATGCAGTGATTATGCTCCCTCGTATTCCCCGTAGCCGGTACCCTATAAAAATGGATATATTGACGGCAAGGATGCCCGGAGCGGACTGTGATATAGCAAGCAGGTCAATGAAATCTTCTTTGGCTATCCAGTTTCGTTTGGTTACGATTTCGTTTTCTATCAGCGGTACCATAGCATAACCGCCGCCGATGGTAAAGGCTCCTATCTTAAAGAAAATGGAGAATGCTTCAAGATATATATTCATATTCAAAATGTTGTAATTTACTTTATTTCTTTATCATCTTTCCCTTCCTTCCCTCTCTTGGCATACTGGCTTGGGCTCATATTGAAATGTTTCTTGAATACTTCACGGAAATATTTCGCATCACTGAAACCGGTCAGCTCTGAAATCTCGGTGATGGTATGCTTTTGTTCTTTCAGAAGTTGGGCAGCATGTTTCAGTCGAATCAGCCGGATGTAGTCAGCCGGAGCTTGGTCGGTCAGTGCCTTTATCTTATTGTAGAAGCTGGTCCTACTCATATTCAGCAGGTTGCAGAGCACGTCGACGTTGAAGCTTGGGTTGTCCATATTGTCTTCGACGCTCTTTTTGACGGTTGCAATGAATTTCCAGTCCAAGTCGTTGGAGCAGTTGATGCAATCCGTATTGTTCTTCTCGTCGTTCAGGTCCAGGCTGGCATATTTGTGGTGCAACAGTGCCCGGTTAGTCAGCAGGTTGGCAATGTTTGCCCGCAATATACCGATATTGAAGGGTTTCACAATATATTCATCCGCTCCGCTTTGCAGTCCCTCGATGATATTCTTGTCGGTATTCAGTGCTGTGAGCAGGATGATGGGGATATGTGATGTCTCGATGTCGTTCTTCAGGATATGACACAATTCGTCTCCTCTCATTTCCGGCATCATAATGTCTGAAATGACGAGGTTGGGCATATACTCCTTGACAATGGTCAGTGCTTCTTTTCCATTGGAGCATACTTGTATGTTGTATTGTTCAGACAATGTTCTGCGCAGATATTCCCTTAATTCGTCATTGTCCTCTACAATAAGAATTTTCTGGTGGTTACTGTTGTTTTGTGACTGTTGCTGCGTCTTGTCGTAGATTCCACTGGAAGCAGGGGATGATGTAGTAGAGGCATTGATAGGCACTCCGGAAGCCGAATAAACAATCCGTTCGTTTTTGGGTTGAGGGCGTTGGATTGCTTTGCGGAAATGCTTGTTCCCTTTGGGAAACGTGATTTTGATGCAAGAGCCTTTCCCTTCCATGCTGCTGAAGTTGAGCTTTCCTTTATGTAAGTGTACAAGTTTCCCTACCAGAAGTAGTCCGATGCCGCTGCCGGTAACTTTGGAATTGATAGCATTACTGCCACGGAAATGCATCTTGAACAGCTTTTTCTGTTCTGAAGCCGGAATTCCGATACCGGTATCTTTCACCTCAATACTCCAGGTATCTTCTGTCTCGGAAGTAAAGACATGTACATTGCCGCCGTCCGGTGTATATTTCAGTGCGTTGGATATGATATTTTTCAAAATGGAATCCATCTTGTCCTTATCTAACCATACGTTCAGATAACGGAAGCTGCTTTCGTAGGTCAGGTTGATGTGTTTTATGTTTGCGTATGAACGGAAAGCATCGATCGTCTCTTCCATATATGTGCTCAGTTCGTATTCGGATACGTATAGACTTCCGGAATAGGTGTCTGCGCGCTCGAAATTAATAAGGTTGGTGGTCAGGCGCAACAAGGCATTTACGTTTCGCAGGGCTGTATTGATGTTGCTCTGTCCGCTGGAAGTCAGTTGCTCGCGTTCGGTGATTTCTTCCAAGGGTGCTTTGATGAGCGTCAGTGGAGTACGTATATCATGCGCCGTATTGACGAAGAAGCGTATTTTCTCATCGGATTCTTTCCGCTGTTTTCTCAAGACTATTATTCGCAGAGTGATGCTTGCAATGGATATGATAATCACTGCATAGAGTATCAGCGTCCAGAAACTGAGCCAGAGGGGTTGCTCGATAATGATGTCCATACTGCGTTCCTCCAGGACAATACGACGGTCTTCGTTGGAGATGGCACGTACGCGGAGGGTATAGTTGCCCGGACTCAGGTTGGTAAAACGGATGACGTTTTCCTCTCCCGGACGGCTCCAACCCTCATAGAAGCCTTCCAGTTTCCAGGAGTACAGAATTAGGGAAGGATAGTCATAGTTGATGTCTGAGACCTGCAATGAGAAGATGTTCTGGTTGTACTTCAAACGCAAGGTTTTTGTCTCGTCAATATCCAGAATAAGTGGAGAACCTTCATCCTTGGGATAAACGGTCTGATAGAATACCCGCAGGTCATTGAATACCATTTTGAACTTATAGTCGCGAGGCAGGACCATGTCCTTGTCGAACTCTATGGCTCCATCCGTACTGCCGAAAATGAAATTGCCGTTTTTCCTCAAGGTGCCTGAGGCTGCGTTGAAATGGTCAGACTTCAGTCCTTGTTCTTTGGTCCAGTTATGGAATGTCTCTTCGGCAGGATAGAAGGTGGACAGACCGTGTTCTGTACTCAGGAAGATATTTCCTTTACCATCGGACAATAGTGTATAGATATTATTGGAAATCAAAGCGCAGTTGTCTCTATGATAATGTCTGAATGTGTTTTTGGTCGTATCATATACCAGTAAACCGGCATTGTTGGTACCGATATACAGCATTCCGTCGGAAGCTTGGTATAGAGAATAGATGTAATAGGATTCTACCGGCATCTGGATATAGCTATACTTACCGGTCACTTTTTCCAATAGGTACAAGCCGGTGGCAGTGCCTATCCACATATGTGTGGAGTCCTTCTCTATGATAGCGGTGATACCATTCAAGCCCGGGAAGTGCCGTATGTTTTTTCTGGAATAATCTATTTCTTTTAAGTTATAATACCCTCCGGACCAGATGTTTCCTGAAGAATCTTTCATAATGGAACGAATATACTTGTCTGGCCGGATATTCAGATTGCTGAATAAGGATGGGGTAAAGAAGTCTATGGACAGTTGCTTCTTGTTTATCTGGTAGATGCCGGAACTATACCCTCCGGCCCAGATGATGCCGGGCTCCACCTCGCATAGTGAGATGAAGGTGTGATTTTTGCTATGGCTTTCGGAGTCGAAGGTGCTGAGAAAAGAATGCCATTGTTTCGTCTTGCTGTAATAGAGGCTGATTCCGTTGTTCGTGGCAAACCATAAATCTCCGTCATGGTCCTCGATGATGGCGTTTACCTGGTCATTGATGAGTGATTGTTTATTGCCGATAGAGTGTTTTATCCATTGGTAATCGGTATATCGGTTGTTGCGTACAGTTATGCCGATGGGATAATTGGCCATCCAGATACGCTGCTCGCTGTCGATGTAAATGTCATTGATAGTATTTCCGTTCATTGAGTTGTACCGATTGTAGTCGGCAACGATATACGGTTCGGATGCATAGGTATCGGTATTCATCTTGTAGACACCGGCTCCGTCCGTTGCGATGAGAATCTCATTGTCATTGAAGGCACGGATACAGTTGATGCTGATGTCCATCAGTCCGGATGGTATATGCATGACCTTGTGCTTGTTTAGGTCATAGGAGAATATTCCCCGCTGGAAAGTACCGATAAAAACCTTGTGGGATGGTTTGTGATAGTATAGTTCGTTGATTTGTATCTTCAAGGTATCCAACTGGTTGCAGGGGCTGAGGGTGAGGATGTTGTTGGCCAGTTCAGCATAGTGTATGCCGATGTCGGTTCCGATGAAGAAGTGGGTCGAATCAATCTGTGCGATATCCGTAATTCGTTCTCCTGTTTCGTTTTGAATGAATGTTACCTTCTGGGTATTGCTGTCGTACAGATATAGGGCATCTTCATTGCAAAGCCATATTACACTGTTGGCATCCACAAAACCGTAACTGATAGGGGTTGGACGTCCTTTCACTTCGCTTTCGGGTAGCTTGTATACCAGGACAAAGCGATCGTGTTTTGTATCATAGCGGAACACACGTCCTTTTTTGCCTATTTCCCATATGGTGCCTTTGGGGTCAACATAGAGCCAATTCAGGTTCATCATGGAATTCACTTCTTCATCTCCATCCATCAATTTGTACGGCTTGAAGTCCTTTCCGTTGTATCGGTCGATGCCGTCGTGGGTAAGAAACCACATGTAACCTTTAGGTCCCTTTTGAATTGCATATACCCGTCTGTTGCTCAAACCGTCTTCCACACCGATGTATTTGTATGTTTGTGCAATGCCTATAATTGGCAATAATAGTAGTATGTAGAAAAAGAAGTACTTTTTCATAATTGTCGAACGGTTTTTTGAATGTTGTACTGAGGGAGAGTTGAAAATAAACACAAAAATAATGCTTTTGTTTGAGAAAAACAAAAAGAAAGCGAAGAATAGAAATGTAACAAGCGCGGGATTATTCATAACCCGCGCTTGTTACATTTCTATAAAAAAGGAAGTTCAGCTCATTTTTTATTGGCTTCCACCCACTTGCGTGCATTGACAAATGCTTCTACCCAAGGAGTGATTTGGTCGCTGTTTACGCGGTCTGCGGGGTAGCAACCGTTCTGCCAGGGGAAGATGGCACGTTCCAAGTGGGGCATCATGGCCAGATGACGTCCGTCGGCACTTGCCAATCCGGCTATGGAATAATCTGAGCCGTTGGGGTTGGAAGGATATTCGTCGTATGAGTATTTCAGCACGACGTTGTATTTGTCCTCGTCGTATGGCAAGGAGAATTTTCCTTCACCGTGAGCTACCCAGATACCCAGTTTGCTGCCACTCAGTGAGCCGAGCATTACGCTGCGGTTGGTGGGGACGGTAACACCGAGGAATCTGGATTCAAACTTGTGTGAGTCATTATGAAGCATCTTGCCGTTTTTCTTGTGCTCGGGATTGATAAGATTAAGTTCCATCATGAGCTGGCAGCCGTTGCAGACACCCAGTGAAAGCGTATCCTCGCGTGCATAATATTTGTCGAGCGCTTCTTTTGCTTTCGGATTGAAGAGGAAAGCACCTGCCCAACCCTTAGCAGAACCAAGAACGTCGGAGTTGGAGAAACCACCGCAGTAAACAATCATGTTTACATCTTCCAGCGTCTCGCGGCCGCTGATAAGGTCGGTCATGGTAACATCCTTCACATCGAAGCCTGCCAGATAGAGTGAGTAGGCCATTTCGCGTTCGCCGTTGGTTCCTTTTTCACGGATGATGGCGGCGCGTATACCTGACGGTGTACGGCGGTCCGGATTAATGCCGTATTGTGAGAACTTGCCTTTGAAGTCCGGCATGAAGGCGAATTCCACCGGTTGCATCTTGTAGTTTTCGAAACGCTTCTTGGCGCAGCCGTTCATGGACTGCTTACGGTCAAGGAGATAAGAAGTAGAGTACCATACATCACGCATATAGTCGATGCCAAACTGATAAGTAGCATCGCCTTTTGATACAAGAATATGGCGTTCGTCTGTCGGTTTGCCGAGCTTCACGTAACCTACGCCTGCATCTTCCAGTATTTGCTTTACAGCTTCCTTGTGCTTGTCGCTCACCTGGATAACGATACCCGGGTTCTCTGCAAACAGAATCTTGATAAGGTCTTGCTCCTTGATTTTATCCAGGTTGATTTCCATACCGCCTTCCACATTGGCAAAGCACATTTCAAGCAGTGTAGTGATAAGACCACCGGCGGAAATATCATGTCCGGCAAGAATCAGTCCCTTGTTGACCAGTTCCTGCACGGCAAGGAAAGCATCGCGGAAGTATTCGGCATCCTGCACGCTGGGAACTTCGTCACCTACCTTGCCCAGGGTTTGAGCAAAGGCGGAACCGCCGAGTTTCAGGTTGTCGAAACTGAAGTCTATATGATAAATGGTAGTCTTTTCATTGTTAACCAGCACCGGAGATACGACTTTCTTGACGTCGGAAACTTCTCCACCGGCAGAAACAATTACCGTGCCCGGAGAAATTACTTTGCTGCCGTCGGGGTATTTCTGTGTCATGGAAAGAGAGTCTTTACCGGTCGGTACATTGATTTGCAGGGAACAGCAGAAGTCACTCAAGGCCTTTACTGCCGTGTACAGACGGGCATCTTCACCTTCTTGCGAACGGCAAGGCCACATCCAGTTGGCAGAAAGGGAAACGCTGTCCAGACCTTCGGCAAGCGGTGCCCAAACCAAGTTGGTCAATGCTTCGCTGACGGAAAGAACGGAGCCGGCTGCAGGGTCGGCAAGTGCCGCCTGGGGAGCATGGCCCAGAGAGGTTGCGATACCCTTTTCGCCGCGATAGTCCAAAGCTACCACACCACAATCGCTCAGAGGCAACTGCAATTCACCCTGGCACTGTTGGCGAGCAATTTTGCCTGTTACAGAACGGTCCACCTTGTTTGTTAACCAGTCTTTACAAGCCACAGCTTCCAGTTGGAGCACATTGGTGAGGTATTCGTGTAGTTGGGAAACTTCGTATTGGGGCATTTCGTAGTGACGTTCCACGGTCTTGTCCACCATATAGGTCTTGGGGGAAGAGCCGAACATCTGTTCTACGGCGAGGTCGAACGGACGTACACCGTCAGCTTGCTGGAAGGCAAAGCGATGGTCGCCGGTCGTTTCACCGACTACGTACATCGGGGCACGCTCACGTTCGGCTACCTTGCGTACATGTTCGATGGCCTCTTCCTGAATCAGCAAGCCCATGCGTTCCTGGCTTTCGTTGGCAATGATTTCCTTGGCAGACAGAGTCGTGTCACCGATGGGCAACTTGCTCATGTCAATTAAACCGCCGCATTCCTCTACCAATTCGGACAGACAGTTTACATGTCCGGCAGAGCCGTGGTCGTGGATGGAAACCACCGGATTGGTCTCTTCCTCACAAAGTGCGCGTACCACGTTGTAGGCGCGTTTCTGCATTTCGGCGTTGGCGCGTTGTACAGCATTCAGCTCGATGCCACTGCTGTAGCGTCCGGTATCTACGGAAGATACGGAGCCGCCGCCCAAACCGATGCGATAATTGTCTCCACCGATGACAACCACTTTGTTGCCGGCTTCCGGTGTACCTTTCAAACAGTCACGCTGGGTACCGTAGCCTACGCCTCCGGCAAGCATAATCACTTTGTCGTAACCATAGACTTCATCTTTTTCCTTATGTTCGAAAGTGAGCACGGAACCGCAGATTAGCGGTTGGCCGAATTTGTTCCCGAAATCACTGGCACCATTGGAGGCTTTGATTAGTATTTGTTCGGGAGTTTGATACAGCCATTTGCGTACCGGCAGAATCTCTTCCCAGGGACGTCCTTCTTCCGTACGGGGGTAGGAGGTCATGTAAACGGCTGTTCCGGCAATCGGCCAAGAGCCCTTACCGCCGCCCATACGGTCGCGAATCTCACCGCCCGTACCGGTAGACGCACCGTTGAACGGTTCTACTGTTGTGGGAAAGTTATGTGTTTCCGCTTTCAGGGAGATGACACTCTTGATGTCTTTTACTTGGAAATAGTCGGGCTTGGAGTGGTCTGCCGGAGCAAACTGTTCGATAACCGGACCTTCGGCAAAGGCCACATTGTCTTTGTAGGCAGAGATAATCTTGTTGGGATTCTCTTGTGTGGTCTTCTTTATCATTTGGAAGAGTGAAGATTCCTGTTCCACTCCATCGATGATGAATGTTCCGCCGAAGATTTTGTGACGGCAGTGCTCGGAGTTGATTTGCGCGAAGCCGAATACTTCGGAGTCTGTCAGAGGGCGCCCGAGGTCTCTCTCTACCTTCTTGAGGTAATCCATTTCCTCTTTGGAAAGTGCCAGACCTTCCTTTTCATTGTATGCCTCCAGGTCTTCGATGTGTACAATCGGTTCCGGCTGCCGGTTGGTTGTAAATACATTCTGGTCCAGCCCCTTGTACATACGTTGCAGCATCGGGTCGTGGTCTGCGTTCTCATCTTTTACGGGGAAGTACTCTTCGATGCGTATGATGCCGTCCAGCCCCATATTCTGGGTGATTTCTACGGCGTTTGTACTCCAAGGAGTAATCATCTCACGGCGCGGGCCGACGAAATGTCCTTTCAGGTTGTCTTCACTTTCGGGGGTGGCTTCTCCAAAAAGCCAGCAGAGTTTGTCGCTGTCTGCCTGGGGGAGTTCATGATTACATTCTACGGCAATCACACTCTTGGATGGGGTTCTGAAAAAAAGAATCATAGTTATATTTACGATTTTACGATTTACGATTTTACGATTGAAGTTACTTCTTTGAGTATCTTCATCTTTTCTTCTTGGGGGCAAAGATACGTAAAATCGGTGGGGAGGAGAAAAAAAGGAAAACAAAAAACGCATGCAATTTTACTCGTATGCGTTTTTTGTTCTGTTTCATAAAAACCGGATGTGTGTTATTGTATGACGATTTCATCCGTAAATAAGAATTGCTTCTTCCCTTGTATGGCATGGAAGCGTACATATCGTGTCTCAGTGGGGGTGCCAATCCAGCCGAAATCACGGAATATCACGTCCTTTCCGGCCTCTTCCTCGCTGCAGATATCACTGCCCAGCAGGGTGAAGTTCTTGCCATCAACAGATGCCCATACTTCCACTTTGGCAGGGAGAAATACTTGTGGGGTACGGATTTGCATGAAGTTGGCCATGACCCGATGTATGGCGGTCACTTCGCCCAGGTCGATAATGGCATCCAAATCATTGGGGCAGAAGCCCTGCCATCGTCCGTCCATGTAGCTTTTGCCGCCGCGAAGTCCGTCGAGGAGACCGGCGTCACCGCCGCCTTTGTATTCTTCTTTATGCTGATAGTATCTGCCGCCCGGTGCATAGGTTATCTTTTTGCCTATGCCCTTATGGTAGTCGGTGCGCAGGTGAAGGCTTTTTCCGATAGGCTTTTCTCCGTCGAAAAGGCGTGCGGTCAGCAATATGGAGTCTTTTACGGCAAACGGTTTCTTGTATAACTTGGAAGATACAGTCGGTTCGGAGCCGTCCGTTGTGTAGCGGATGTCAATCGGATGTTTTTCGGAGGTGAGGGACAGCATGATTTTTTTCTTGGCATAGTCAACGGTCTGGCTGGTCTGCACTTGTTCCGACAAGGTGAACGGGTTGTACCCTTTCGTCCGGATGTATCGTATTTCGTTGTTGATACGTCTCTTGAAACTCTCCGGATGCTTGTTCTCCATGGGAGTCCAGCCTACTTCTGCCAGAGCGATGATGCGTGGGTATATCATATATTCGGCATGTTCGTAAGTGGGCAGATATTCAGCCCATACATTGCCTTGCACGCCTAATATGTATTTGCAGATATCACTTCCCAATGAATCGGGAGCCGGGTCGTAGGAGTAGGTCTGTCCGATGGGGATGCAGGCGCCAAACGCCAGCGGCTGTGTCTCAGGGTCATCCTGGTAGTGGTCCAGATAGCAGTGGCTCTCCGGTGTCATGATGGCGTAATGCCCCATGCGGGCGGCGGCAATGCCACCCTCCGTACCCCGCCACGACATGACGGTTGCGTTGGGGGCCAGGCCTCCATCCAGTATCTCGTCCCAGCCGATGATTTCACGCCCTTTGTCGTTGAGGTACTTCTCTATGCGGACTATCATATAGCTTTGCAGCTCACTTTCATCTTTGAGCCCTTCTTCCTTCATGCGCTTCTGGCATTTGGGGCATGCCTTCCAGTGGCGTCTGCTGGCTTCATCACCTCCAATATGGATATACCGGGAAGGGAACAGCCGTATCACTTCATCCAGCACATCTTCGAAGAACTTGAAGGTCTCTTCGTTTCCGATACAGACTTCACCGGATGTATAAGGCTTGCCGGTACAGGACAGCTGTGGATAGGCTGCCAGTACTTCTCCCGAGTGTCCCGGCATTTCTATTTCGGGGATAACGGTGACATGCCTCAAGCGGGCATATTCCAGAACCTCACGTACATCCGCTTCCGTATAGTAGCCTCCATAGGCTCCTTCTTCATCCTTCTCGCAGAAGTGATGGTCATATTTCCCCCAATCCTGCAGATTGGCGGCTTTTCTCCAGGCTGCGAATTCTGTCCGGCGGGGGTAGCCCGGAATCTCCAGCCGCCATCCGGCACCGTCGGTCAGATGCCAATGCAGGCGGTTGATTTTGTAGGTGGCTACCAGGTCTATTTGCTTCTTGACATAGTCCGTGTTAAAGAAGTGTCTTGAAACATCCAGGTGCAGCCCACGATAGGGGAATCTGGGTTCGTCCTTGATGGTCGTGACTGGCAGTTCCTTCCCGTTACGGGCAAGTTGTGCCAGGGTTTGCAGTCCATAGAAGGCACCTGCAGCGGAGGAGGCCTGAATGTTTACACCTTGTTTGCTGACTGTCAGGTTGTAGCCTTCGGCAGCGATTGGATTATCCGTTGCGTCCGTTATTTCTATCGTTACAAAAGGGTTCTTGTCGACAAGCTTCATGGGGATGGCAAAGTCCGGCAGATAGGCCAGCAGGTCATTCATGTCGGATTTCGCCAGATTGGTCGAGAAGGTTACCGTAGATGGCAGTTCTACTGTTTTTGACGTTGTTTGGGCATACTGCGGATATGGAACCACACCGAGTTCCTTGGGGGCTTCGCATGCCGTCAGTAGTAAGACGGCCATGGAAACGAGTGTTAGAGTTTTTTTTATTCGTTTCATAAGGGGGTATTGTTAAGTTCGGAGGTAAATATACGGAATAATATGTAAAATGGATAATCTTTACTTCTTAAAATCCTTTTCCGTCGAAAAAACGTTAACACTATTCGTTCGTCTCATAAAAAAGTCCGATATTTGCAGCCATGATTCAGATAGAGACCATATTTGACATATTGTGGAAGGGGTTCATTATCGGCGTCATTGTGTCCGCGCCATTGGGTCCTGTAGGAGTATTGTGTATTCAGCGTACTTTGAATAAAGGACGGTGGTATGGTTTCGTAACGGGGATAGGAGCTTCGCTAAGCGATATTGCATATGCTTTGCTGACGGGCTACGGGATGAGTTTCGTTTTTGATTATGTCAACAAGAACATCTTTTACCTGCAACTTTTCGGAAGCATTCTTCTGTTGGCGTTTGGCGTTTATACGTTCCGCAGCAATCCGGTACAGTCCATCCGGCCGGTATCCACCAATAAGGGTTCCTATTTCCATAACTTCATAACGGCATTTGCCGTCACACTTTCCAATCCACTGATTATTTTCCTTTTTGTAGGTCTTTTTGCTCGCTTTGCTTTTGTAAGTGAGGGTGTGCTGGTGTTCGAGGCCGTTACCGGATACCTGGCCATCGCATTGGGTGCTTTGGCTTGGTGGTTTGGCATAACCTTTTTTGTCAATAAGGTCCGTACACAATTCAACCTGCGAGGTATCTGGATACTGAACCGTATTATCGGGAGCATTGTCATTGTGGTGTCTGTGCTGGGACTGGTGTTTACGCTGATGGGTGAATCACTGTATTGAGTGGAAAGGTGAAAGTGGGAAGGTGAAAAATCATAATTCATACATTTTATCGTGAAGATTGCGCAACAACTGAAAGAGAAGAATATAGCCGAATACCTTATATATATGTGGCAGGTGGAGGATTTGCTCCGTGCCAACGGCTGTGACATAGACCGGATACGCCAGAACATCATTTTGCGCTATCCGGAGGAGGAACGGCCTGCGCTGGAAGAATGGTATGGAAATCTGGCAGGTATGATGCGTGCGGAAGGCGTAACGGAAAAAGGGCATCTGCAAATCAACCGTAATGTCATTCTGAATCTGACGGAGCTGCATGGCGAATTGCTGGCTTCTACGAAATATCCGTTCTATAATGCGGCTTATTTCAAGGCACTGCCTTTTATCGTGGAGCTGCGCCAGAAGAGCGGCCGGAAAGAGGAGTCTGAGGTAGACACTTGTTTCGAGGCGCTTTATGGAGTGCTGCTGTTGCGCTTGCAGAAGAAGGAAATCAGTCAGGGCACGGCAAAGGCTATGGAGGCCATCAGTGGTTTCATCTCGTTGCTTGCCAACTATTATGACAAGGAGAAGCGGGGAGAACTGGAGTTGATGGATAATTGATAGTGGATGATTGATAATTATGAAGGAAAATATTGTTCATCGTAACATTCTATATATAAGTGTAACTTTATTAAATGAATATTCTGATAACCGGTGCCAACGGTCAACTTGGCAATGAAATGCGAGTGTTGTCGAAAGAAAACGGACAACATGCTTATTTTTTCACTGACGTGCAGGAATTGGACATTTGCGACGAACAAGCTGTGCACAGGTTTGTGAAGGGTAACCGGATAGATGTGATTGTGAATTGCGCTGCTTATACGGCGGTGGACAAGGCAGAGGATAATCAGGAACTTTGCGACAAGCTGAATCATGTCGCTCCTGGCTATCTGGCTGCTGCTGCC
>ERZ779851.1722-NODE-1722-length-18417-cov-9.411720_pt1 | contig 18417 bp, 25 predicted proteins | sample MGYA00511094_ERZ779851 | MGnify/ENA primary metagenome ERZ779851 (study PRJEB29588, sample SAMEA2155512) | human gut metagenome | biome: human gut; feature: human-associated habitat; material: faeces | place: Denmark | collected 2008/2010 ...
CACGGCGGACGTATTCCTGATCCGTGTGGCAGTGACGGCGCGCACAGCCGCGCTTCAGGAGTCCGGCTTCCGGCAGGTCACCGGGGTGACGGTGCAGGAGCGCGTCTGCCCGTATGCCTCCGTACCGTCGCTGACGATCGTACGCTGGGGCGGGGAGGATCTGTGGACACTTGCCAGACGATACTGCTCGAGCGAGCAGCTTATCCGCGAGACGAACGGCCTCACGGATGATGCCGCCATGGCCGAACCGCCGCAATATCTCCTCATTCCCAAGACGCAGGTGTAGTTTTCGCGCAAATATGCGGATTTTTCTTGCCACGCGGCCTGGAGTGTGCTAAAATATTCAAAGCATTTTAGCAAGAGGAGTTGTGACTATGTCCGGACATTCCAAGTGGCATAATATACAGAAGACCAAAGGCGCGCAGGACGCCAAGCGTGCGCAGGCGTTCACGAAGATCGCCCGCGAGATGATCGTGGCCGTCAAAGAAGGCGGCAGCGGCGACCCCAATAACAATTCCCGCCTCGCAGCTGTCATCGCCAAGGCGAAAGCCGCCAACATGCCGAATGACAACATCAAGCGCACGATCGACAAGGCGCTCGGCTCCGGCAACACGGATAACTACGAGTCCATCACCTACGAAGGCTATGGCCCGTCCGGTGTCGCCATCATCGTCGAGACGATGACCGATAACCGCAACCGCACCGCCTCCGAGGTGCGCCACTACTTTGATAAGTACGGCGGAAACATGGGCGCGACCGGCTGCGTGTCGTGGTCGTTTGATAAGAAGGGCGTCATCGTCATCAATGACGAGGATCAGGAGCTCGACGAAGACAAGGTCATGGAGGACGCGCTCGAAGCCGGCGCGGCGGACTTTGCGCCCGACGAGGGTGTTTACACGGTCTATACCGATCCCGACGATGTGGCATCGGTGGCCGAGGCGCTCACGAATGACGGCTATGAGCTGCTGAGCGCGCAGGTGGAGATGGTGCCGCAGAACACCATCAAGCTCACCGACGAGGGCGATATCAAGAATCTCCAGAAGATGCTCGACATGTTCGAGGACAACGAAGATGTCCAGAACGTGTGGCACAACTGGGAAGAGTAAAACTTCATACAAAAAAGCGACCGCGGCCGATTCGGTTGCGGTCGTTTTTTGCCAAAAAGATGAATATTTTGTGAACTTTTTGGTTGTAAATCGTAAAATAATGTGCTAGGATACAACCATGGGGCGATGCTTTCGCTCAAAGATATCAACGGAGGAAAACGAGATGAAATACTGCAGTCAATGCGGCAAAGAGCTGGTGGACGAGGCGGTCGTGTGCCCGAACTGCGGCTGCGCGGTGCAGGCGCCGGTAAATCCGCAGGAGGATAAACCGTCGACAGGTTTGAACATTCTGGCGTTTTTGTTTCCGCTGGTCGGCCTGATCCTGTTCCTGTGCTTCCAGAAGACGACGCCGGTGCGCGCCAAAGCGATCGGCAAATGGGCGCTGATTGGCTTTATCGTCGGTGTTGCGCTCTCGATCCTGAGCGGGGTTCTGGGCGCCTTAGCTTCATAACGTGTGTGCGGGTGAAATGCGGTGCATTTCACCCGGATTTTACATGCATCCGGTTTCAGAATTGACACAAAAAAGCTATCCTATGCTCCAAATGATTCTTGGAGGCGATCGTATGAAGCATCCAAAGCTCTGGGACGGTATTTCGATCGTTTTGGTTTTGTTTGGCCTGGGCCTGTACGGAAGCAGCTGCTGCTGGTATGGTGTCTGGGCGCTGGTATATGCTGCGCTTGGGTGCGTCATTTTGGGCGTGCTCATCGCTGTGCGCACCCAGCGCTGCCCGTTTTGTCACCGCTGCCTCGGCATGATGTTTTTCTCTGGCAAAAAGATGTACTGCCCGCATTGCAGCAGCGATGTGCACGCGGACAGAAACGTTTGACAGCACCGTCATTTTCCGCTATGCTGGATGCATCGAACATGCGAAAGCAGGGATACCATGAAACTTGGCCTGTGCCAGATGCCGGTCACGGCGTCCAAAACGGAAAATCATGCGACGATGCGCCGCTATGTGCACGATGCCGCTGCGGCCGGCTGTGATCTGGTCGCGCTGCCGGAGATGTGGTGCTGTCCGTACAGCAACGCGGCGTTTGCGGAATACGCTGAACCGCAGGGCGGCGAGACATGGTGTCTGCTGCGTGATACGGCGCGGGAATATGATATCTGGCTCGTCGCTGGCTCCGTACCGGAGCGCGACGGGGACGCGATCTACAATACCTGCTACGTGTTTGACCCGCAGGGGGCGCAGCGGGCGAAGCACCGTAAGGTGCATCTGTTTGACATCGACGTGACGGGCGGCCAGCGATTTTTCGAGTCTGACACGCTCTCGCCCGGACAGCAATACACACTCGTGGACACACCGTTTGGCAAACTCGGCGTGGCGATCTGTTTTGACGTGCGCTTTGCTGAGCTCTTTCGCATTCTGGCACTCGAGGGCGCGCAGCTGATCGTGGTGCCGGCGGCGTTCAATATGACGACCGGCCCGGCGCACTGGGAGCTGCTGTTTCGCGCGCGGGCGCTGGATAACCAGTGCTTTGTCGCGGGCTGCGCTCCGGCGCGGGACGAGACGGCGGGCTATGTTTCCTATGCGTACTCGCTCGTGTGCGACCCGTGGGGGCGCGTACAGGCGCAGGCGGAGGCAGCGCCCGAGCTGCTGATCTGTGACATTGACCTTTCCGAGACGGACGCCGTCCGTGCGCAGATCCCGGTCCTGCGCGCGCGGCGCACCGACCTGTATCAGTTGAAATATGAAAAAGACTCGTGATTTCACGAGTCTTTTTCTGTAATGTCCGTGACGGTCATTTTCTGACCATTCACGCTGAATTTTACCTCATAGCCGCCAAATTCCAGCCCATAGACGCGGCTGGCGTCTGTCTGATACCGCGGGCGCGGATCTTGTGCGAGCACGCCGATGAGCGCGTCGCGCTTCTCAGCCGGGAAGCGGGACAGCAGCTCCGGCGGGATACTCACCGTCAGCGCATGCATCTCTATCTGTCCAGTGAAGCCTTCTGTTGCCTCCGGGCGGCAGTCGGCGTAGGGGATGTAGGGCTTGATATCATAGATCGGCGTGCCGTCCATCAGGTCTGCTCCGGCGACGTGGAGCACCGGCCCGCGCGCGTCCGAAAACTCGATCCGTTCCAGACGCACGCATGACAAACCGATCGGGTTTGGCCGGAACGGTGAGCGCGTGGCGAATACACCCATGCGCACATTACCGCCCAGGCGCGGCGGCCGCACAGTCGGCGACCAGCCGGCGCGCACATTTTCGGAAAACTCCCAGATGAGCCAGATGTGCGAGAACGCCTCCAGCCCGCGCACGGCATCACGGCTGCGAAATTCCGGCGCAAAGACGATCTCGGCCTGCAGACTTTCAACGATGCCGCTCTGACGCGGGATGCCGAATTTGGTGGGAAAGGCGGTGCGGATGTGGGCAATGACCTTCAGCGTCATGGCTTCGTTGGATTTCTGGTTCATGGCAGACAGTCTCCTTGTTGGAAAAAAGTTCTTGACAATGGGGAAAAGCAGCAGTATAATACAACTAAAGATTGTGATGTGTTCGAGCTGTCCAAAACGGAAAGGAGATATGCTATGACAGACGGCGCACAAATTGCTTATTATATCTGGAATCGGGACCTGAAACTGAGCCATGTGGCGAAGGTGCTTGGCATCAGCACCTCCACGCTGAAAAACAAGCTCAGCGGCAGGACGGACTTCAAGGTGAGCGAGGCGGATACCCTCTCGTCGCTCTTGGGGCTGACCCCGGCTCAGCGGGACTTGTGCTTTTTCTGCGGCGGGCGGAGGTGAGCGGCATGACGGAAGATCAGCGCGCCAAGACCAAGCTGGCGCTGCGCCGCTACGGCACCCGCCAGTGGGCTTGCAGCCCGGCCAACGTGGGCTGGCGGCGGGCCATTGAGCGGACGATGGATTACTACCAGCAGACCGACCCCACCCGCGCCGACCTGATGCGGCTGCGCTACTTCGAGCGCCGCACCGAGGACGACACCATTGAGCGGCTCCACATCGGCCGCAGCACCTACCAGAAGGCCCAGACCGACCTGCTCAGCACGGTGGCGGTCTACGCCGCACAGTACGGCGCGTTATAAGCAGACGGAAAAGGACTCCCGGCGCTTCGGCTCCGGGAGTCCTGCTTTCACTGTTCTTTTTTCTGCGGGTGGTTGCAGCGCTCGTGGCACGTGGAGCAGTTGCCGCCGCAGCCCTTGCCCTCCCAGCCGTCATGCCGGGAGATCCAGATGACCGCGTAGGTGAACAGCGCTGCTAAGACCAGAACCGTGATGATTCCGCGAATGGACAGCATCGATAAGACCTCTCTTTTGCGCCAGTAGGCACATTTTTAGTATACACCATTTTCCGCAAAAGAGCAACTGCCCCGCCCGGCAAAAAAATTTGCCGGAATCGAAAATTGAGGCTTGCAAAACCCTTTGCGTTGTGGTATAATCTCCTTGTTCCGATTCGGAGGATTAGCTCAGCTGGTTAGAGCACCTGCATCACACGCAGGGGGTCTGGGGTTCGAGTCCCTAATTCTCCACCAAACAGTTCGTACTCGAACCCGATTCTTTATGAAAAAGGGTTCGGGTACGTTTTTTGTTTATCGGAAGTTCTGCGGAAGGACTACACAGAGCGTTAAACGAGCAAAGGCAGGGTATCACTATGACGGTGGTATCCTGCCTTTTGCTTGTTTGGGAATTTCGCCTTGTTAGAAAATTTCTGGTCTATGTTGAAAAGCCTTTCTTTTTATGATATAATCAATATGGGTAAATATATCGTGATTTGATGATGTGCGGAGGTGAAATCATGGCTACTGCGCCAAGCATGGGAAAACTAATCTATCATATAACATCTATAGATAATCTTCCTTCGATTTTAAAGTTTGGTCTGCTCTCTCGAAAATGCATATTACAAAACCACGACATACACTTTACTGATATTGCCGATCCAGAAATCTTAAGTAAACGTGAGCGATATAAGGAAGCTCTTTCACAATATGTCTTATTTCATTTTTTTGCAAAAAATCCATTTGATGGTGCAGTGTGCGAAAAGTATGGATCAGAAAATATGGCAATCATCGCTGTTTGGAGAAGTATTTGTGAACATAATAATTATCAAATAATTCCATCACATCCATTGGATAGTGATGCTCCAGATCTTTATTCTTATGGAGAAGGTTTCAAGAAGGTTCGATGGAATATATTAGACGATAGAGAGCATCGCGATTATAAAAATGCAGAGATCCGGAAAGCATGTATGGCAGAATGTGTTGTGAAGGGATGTGTTCCGGTATCAGATTTTGCATATATTTATGTTTATAGTGAAAGGGCAAAAGAAAAGATTTTAAAAATGGAAAATGCCGTAGCTATTAAGGATAGGATACAGGTTATGCCTAGTATGTTTCCCATAAGTCGATAATTAAATTGGGAGGTGATTCAAGTGTTTTTCTATACAACAGGAGATTTGCTCCAGTCCGATGCGGAAGCTCTTGTCAACACAGTAAACTGTGAAGGTTATATGGGAAAGGGAATCGCCTATCAATTTAAACTTAAATTTCCAAACAACAACAAAGACTATGTTAAGGCGTGTAAAAATGGTACACTACGTCCCGGAAAACTTCATGTTTATAAGGAAAGTGAAAAAATCATCATTAATTTCCCGACCAAAGATAAATGGCGTGAAAAATCACGAATGGAATATATTGAGGATGGGTTGGATGCGCTTGTTTTACTAATAAAAGAACTCAACATAAAGAGTATAGCTATTCCACCGTTGGGAAGTGGTAATGGTGGTCTTATTTGGAATGACGTTAAGCAAGTTTTGGCAAAAAAACTAGAGGACATAGCCAAACAGGTAGCGATTTATATTTATGAGCCTTCTCGAAACTTTGCCACAACGCCAACACAGGAGCCAAAACTGAGCACATCAGCACTCGTGTTAATGGAATTAAAGGGGCATTTAAAAAAGTTTAACAGTCTTCGTTTGCAAAAAGCGGCGTATTTCATGGATTTGTTTTCCTCAAAAAAATATTTTCGTTTTGTTCCTCATAAATACGGTCCTTATGATCATTCCATTGATATAGTTAGTAAGGGAATTCGTGAATTTCAGCAGTTTCATGGAACATCTTCTACAAAAGAAGCTGAGAAAATTCTATTTAATAAACTTACGAGTGAGTCGGTAAATAATACTTTACAAGCATTGCTCCCTTGGATCATAAAGTCTTGTGATTTTGTAAACTCTATTGAAACTGATCATGAACTAGAATGTTTGGCAACAATTTGTTTTCTAATTGAAAATTCAGGAGGCTTAACAGCAGAAGGAATTGTTTCCGGATTTAAGAATTGGTCTGAGGAAAAGGCAAAGAGGTTTACTGAACAAGAAATTATCGAGGGAATCCAAAAGTTATATATGCTTGGAGTTATAGAAAAAAATCTTGTAGGTTATAACCTTGCTGCATAAAACAAAAACAGGGTGCGCCCACCCGGACGCACCCTGCAAAAATCCACACACGATAAGTAAGGCAGGGAGTTCCCCAGCGGGAACTTCCTGTTTTTCTTTGCCAGAGATATGAGCCTGTTCCGCCTGCCACGCGGCAAACTCCCGCTGACCTTCCTCACTGTTCCAGCAGGCAAGGATGGCCGGGTAGAATGCCCGTGCCAGACGTTCGATGGCTTCATCGGGATAGGGGGAAGTGTTTGTGGACTTTTTCTTTTTGTTCAAACGCACGCTCCTTTGATCGTCCCACCGCAGCAAAGCCGGGCAAGAAAATCAAAGTTCCATTTTTTATCAGGCGCAAGGGCGCGGATGCTTTCCGCCCTGCACTTGCGGCTGGTGGCTCGTTGATGGCTTACAAGTGCCTGTCGTTATGCCGTTTTAGAGGATTCACCGCTGGATTCTGCAAGAACTTCGTCCAGCGTTTTCAAAAATTCAAGATGGGGTTTCAAGGCAAAGCGAAGAACTTTGACCTGTTCCGGATGCGTAAGAAGTTTCGGGTTCAAGTCGAACGTAACTTCCCAACTCTTTCGCATGAGAGATTCAGCATTGTGGAGCCGGTAGTACAGTTCGAGAAACTTTTGGGGAACATCATAGCTTTCATCAATGGTGTTGCTGGCGGCTTTCTCTGCCTGCTTCACCGTTACTTTGTTAGGCTTGACTTTCTTCGGCTTCGGCACATAATTCTTGACTTCCTCAAAAATTTCAGCCTGTTCTTCGGGCTTGGCCTTGCCGAGATTTTCGAGAAGATAATCGGGAATGTGCAGTTCCTCGCGGAAGAACCGATCACGGAAACCGGGAGACAGTTCATCCGCAACGTCAACGCCGTGGGCATAGTATTCTGCACGGCGGACTGAACTTGCGCTGCTGTGATTTTCCTGTGCAATGCGCTCACAGGTTTTCATGGGCTTCTGGTTGTGTTCAGATTGAACACTGCCAGATTTCTTTGCAGTATGCTGATTGCCGCGAAATGCTTCGGTGCGCTTTTCAGAGGAATACTGCTTGCCCATCAGAAACTTCTTCCGTTCCGGGTCGAGATTTCTGCGTCCAAGCTGGTTCTGGCAGATCCATGAAAGAGCCGCGTAACGGTTATCCAGTTCGATCTCCTGTATCTGGTAGGCGATGAACGGATGCTTCCGCAGGATGCGGTAGCGGGTATGCCCGTCCAGAATAAAGCCATTCCAGATGATAATGGGATTCAGCAGCTGTCCTTCGTGGAGAATGTTCTGCTCAAGCTGTTGTTCTTCTTCAAAATTCAGGGGCGGGATCTTGCCCTGAAATTCTGGGTCGATTTTAAGCGCATTCAGATTCATCATCGAAATGGCCTCGCTTCACATACTGCCCAGCGTTCTTATCGGGCTGTACATAATAATCGAAACCATAGCGAATCTGGCAGTAGGTGCAGACATCCTTGATCTTCTGCTTAGGGTCTGCGCGCCGGACGCGAACGCCCTTTGCCCCCTGAAAGGAATCCAGACAAATCGGGCAGAGGGTAGTCAAGCTGGCTTCGTCTACGCAGTTGTTATAAAATCGACTCATATAGATTTCCTCCATATCGGTATTTTGATGGGAAATGTAAAACCACCAGCCGAGAAATCCTCAACTGGTGGTTTGAAAAATACTGTTTTTCTCCTATTTGTCCTCGACACCCCGGAGGTGGGAACTTTTCGGCGGCGGATTTGCACCGCTCCATTGGCATCTCAGCCACCCCGTCTGCTTTCTGACCGGGCCGCGAATTACGGAAGTATCATTGTCTGGAAGTGCCGAAAAGCTGCTTCTTCAATTTTCAAGGTACACGGTACAGTTTCGGGTTTGTCGTCCCCTGTTGGGGGGCTGCCCTTGCTGTGACCATAGTGTACTTGAAAACTGAAGTTCTCGTTAGGAACCAGTAGTTCCGGTTTTGCCATTTTCACCGGAACCAATCGTTCCGGTTTACAACAGTAAAGCGCTTGATCAAGCAGATTCGCCCAGCATTTCCAGCATAACAAGAATCCGCCGCTGCATTTCTTTCAGTTCTTTGCGGAGCATTTGCAGCTGATCTTGCAGTTCCTGCTCCCGCTGGGACGCAGACACACCTAAGACGATGTAGTCCAGCGAGGAGCCAAATCGCTCCCGCAGCTCCACAAAGAGGTCGACAGACGGAACTTTCTCACCCTTCTCCAGATTTCTCATGTAGCGGTCACTGATGTTCAGGTCGATGGCAAGCTGTTCTTGTGTCACTTCACGGTCTTTTCGGAGGTTTTGGATTCGTTCACCCGTTGCAGCAGGATCATAATACATCACTCCCTCCGTTTCTTCCGCCGGGAGTGGGCGGAGCTTCATCTCCCATGCCGGATATGGCCAGCACATGATTTTTCACCAACATGAAAATACGGTCGGCATCAGCACCATAATTTTTGGTGCGCCTTTTGATGTTGGAAACTTTCAGCAAGCGAGAGAGTCGAAAGTACCATGTGGTCATCTTGAACCACGGAAGCAAATAGGTCGATTTCATTATCAATAATCCTCCAGTTATTTTACGGAATGTGAGCATTCGGACAAAAAGGATCGTGGTGGCCCACGACACCTTGCCCTTAAAAGCGCAAAAACGCCAGCCTCCCACAGTGGGAAGCTGGCGCAATATTGTATATCGGCATTATTATAGGTGGTGAAGTAGAACGATTGTGCCGGTGTGTTGGCATTCTGGTCTACAGCAGCAGACAGGCTTTTTTTGATGCGTTACCCCAATAAAAAATCACAGTTACCTCCACAAACGGCAACTGTGATCTTGTGGCGCATGAAATCGCCCGGACGAGTTACCGTTTTTTTATAACTCGACCGGGAAACGCAAAAATCGGCACTATACTTCCTATTCACAGGAAATACAAGGTTATACCGCGTCATTCACCAGAACGATACAATACTATTGAGGTGAACGATGATGCCGAATTCTGACTTGAAAGTACTTGGAGAAAAGGTTCGCAAGGAGCGCAAGCTGGCAGGTTTAACACAAGAACAACTTGCTGAACGCTGCCATGTTTCAACGAAGCATATCGCCAACATTGAAAAAGGCAGCATGAATCCATCTTACGAAATTCTTTTGGCGATTGCTCGTATTTTGCCGGTTTCGCTTGATGCGCTGATTACTCCGGGGATGGGCAAAACGGAAATAGAGTTAAAAGAGTTCAATCGAATCTATCTTTCCTGTCCAGAAGCAGTGCGGGAAACCTTAATGGACTCGACCCGCACACTGGCAAAGCATCTGACAGAGTTTTACAGTAAGATTGAAAATCCCTGAAAATGCTTCGCTTGCGGTACAGTATAGCATATTTTTCAAAGTCACTATACCAAAACGAACCCAAAAGCAAACCAATTTTATACCAATTCAGTCGATTCCCAAGCTGACCTGAATCTCTGTTTCCAAATCATTTGCCAATGCCGTATATAGTTCTTGTGGTGTGCGGCAAAGAATTGCATTGAAATTGATAGGGTCGCCCTCATTGAAAAGCCTTACATATCCCCAGCGGCATGGAACAACGTCCAAATAGGTCGCAGACTCTAAAAAGCTATGGAATTGGGTCAATACTTCTTCAAATGTTCGCATGGTTTGACCTCCTGAATTAAGTTATCTCTATTTTAGAATATTCTTGGTCATCTATGCAAGGATGCCGATTTCGTACAGCACAGAAAACGATAAAAGCCATACCGAAGAATCCTACTAGGATCTCACGGTATGGCTTTTATTACAGATTGCGATTCAATCGCACCGATTCCGATGATGGGACAAATTGATATCCAATGTTGGAAACCGTTTTAATATAACGGGGGTGATCTTTGTCATCCTCTATTTTCTGGCGGATTCGACCGATCGTGCTGGTGACGGCTCTCAAATAGCTTTCGCTGTCCTTATGCCAGACTGCTTCAAAGATCTGCTCCTTTGTAAACAGTTTGCCCGGATGCTGTGCCATCAAACTCAAAACACCGTATTCATAACGACTCATGTACACCTCTGTTCCGTGTTTGAAAACACGGTGGTGTTCCAAGTTGATTTCCAGATCGGGACGGCTCAGAGCGTCTGTGGGATTCCGCATCAAATCGAACCATTCAAAAATCGTCTGCTCTTGCGGTGGGCAGTGATCCTTCGTGATGCGAACAACAACTTCAATTTTTTGCATACAATAGACAATCCTCCCCCAAAGCCAAATCTATATCACTCGATATGGAAAATCGGGTGTAGCTCGCATTTCCGTATTGACCGTGCACTACGATGCCGTGTGCTTTAGCCGCCGTCGTTTTTGGAATCCCGAAAGTTCAGAGCTGCCATCAGGCATCCAAACGCGCCTGCCCAGAGAAGGCCGGTATAGAGCCATACTTGGAGAATGGCAAAAATCACCCCTGCGATCAGCAGCAGGATGCCAGCCGTTAACAGCAGACGTGCCGATAACTGCTCCATCTTAGGTATCCATTTCTGTGCGAAGATAGTGCTGCACCCGGTGGACGTCCCCGGAACGAACTGCAATGTACCACAAGGATTGAGTCACTGCTCCGGTAGGCATTGGTGTATTCAGCGGCACCAGAAGCAGTGCCGCCCGCACCTTGTAGGGAATATTGTTTTCCGCCATACGACGGCTTTTTTTCTTTTGCCATCGTGCGGCAGGTGTTTTTACTTTTTATTCTTTTGTGCTACATGGACGATTATGGCAACTAAAATAATTCCGGCGACCATACCAATTAAAGGGAGCCATGTGTCGGTGATGCTTTGCAATACGGCATTCCAGTTTACATTTTCGGGCAACATAGTTTAGACCTCCAATTCTCGCTGTTCTGTGACAATACGTTTACAGGAAAGATACGTTGCAAGGAAATAACTTCCGTAGACAAGCAGAAAAAGAACGATTGTCAGTCCGATATTGGTTGCGATATGGATATTCATAAATTCTTCCACCACAGCCATTGCTTTGCCAATCAGGAAAGCAGAATACACGCCAGCGACGACTAGCGGAATGGCAAAGAACACGGCTGTCTGCACAAAAAGCGTATGATCGATTTGCCTGCGGCCTGCACCCAGCTTTTGCAGCAAGCCATAACGATACACATTGTCGGTCGTTTCGGTAAGCTGTTTTAACGCTAGAAGTGCGGCGCAAATCAGCAAAAAGACCAACCCGATATAGCAGCAAAGGAAGCTCACCAAGGCATCAAGGCCGTAGAACGTCTCATACATCATGTTCTTTTCGGCATACCGATAGCCGTGTGTACTATCCAATCCAATCGGAATCATCTTTTGCAGAACTTCATTGGAATCTGCATCTGGTTTATATTGCACCAAAAGCGCATTTACATCTTTTTCAAGTGATGCGGTGACGGAATCGGGAACGATCAAGGTGCCGCGGTCATTATTCCCAACCGAAGTCATAACGTATGTTTCCTGCAAAACGTTATCTTCTGCACGCTGTAAAGTCGCCCCGCCAACCGTGATTTCCGGGTGGCTCTGCAATGCAGCAGCAACATACCGATACGTTCCATTGTAGTTGCAGTTCAACAGGTATTGGCCATCGTTCAGCGTGATGGGTGCTTTGTTCTGCATGGCTAAGGCACGATTCAAGTCCGAAATGGAGATTACGGAAACCTTGCTGTCAGGAACTTTTTCATCAATCGGCCAAAATTTGACTTTCTGTCCTTCAAATAGTTCAGAGTAGGTCATATCGGCCTCGTAAACACTGATTTGCTCTGTAGCTTTGGCGTAGTTGCTTATGGTAATATCGTGTGCAGCGAGATAGGCAGCAATATCGCTGTCCCCATCAACAGAAACATTGGAAAGCACGTTCAAATCATAGGGCGTTGCAGATCGAGACATTTTGTTCATAGCAAGCGCTGTGCTTGCGCCAATCGACACGGCGCAGATCGTGATGGTCAGCAATCCGCATACAACCGTTACCACAAGATAATTGGTTCGGATTTTGCTGCCAATCTGACGGACAAGGAACGTATTCAGACCTTTCAGGTAAAAGCATTTCCTTGCACTTGCTGCTTGCATGAAAACGGCTGACAGCGAGTAGAACAGCAGAAAAGTTCCCGCGACCAATGCCGCCGCTGCCAACTGGAACAGATTATTTTCATGCGATGGCAGAATCCCGTTTTTGTTGAACAGCGCGGCAGAAATTCCGATGCAAAGCAGCGAAAGCAGGAACAGACAAACCGGCAAGATACGGTTTTCAGTCTGCATACTTTCGTTTTTTCTGCCGTCCGTCAATAGGTCAATCAATTTAACATTGGTGACAGACCGAATATTGAAAAGCATGACAATAAAAAAGATGATTGTGAAACACAACACGGTCTGGCGAAGCGCTCCGGCTGAAAACACGATCCGAAACTTTTCAAGATTGATTGCAAAAAGCCGCAATGCAATCAAAGAAAACCCTTGCGAAAAGAAAAAGCCCAAAAGCAATCCTGTGCCCAGCGCAATGATGCCAACACAAAGCGTTTCGCCTGCAAACAACCGGGAAATACGCCCTTTTTTCATGCCGAGCATCATATACACGCCTAATTCTTTTTTGCGACGTTTCAATAAAAACTGATTGGCATAAAGAATCAGGAAAGCCAGAACAACCGCAATCATAGTGGAAAGCGTAGAAAGCATAATGCCGAGCTGACGATATAAGAGCGTGCCGGTCATGCCCATATTGGAAAAAGCCGGCTGGTCAGAAATGGAATTGAACGCATAGAACAAACTGACCGAAAGGGTCAGCGTAAGAAAGTAAATCAGATAGTCACGAATGTTCTTGCACACATTTCGGAAAATCAGCTTACATGTGTTCACTCTGTTCACCTCCCAAGACGGAAACTACTTCCAGAATTTTTGTAAAAAATTCTTTGCGCGTATCCGTCCCACGATGCAGTTCGTTGAACACCTGCCCATCTTTGATAAACAAAATGCGATTGCAATAGCTGGCAGAAAAAGCGTCATGCGTTACCATGAGAATCGTTGCTGAAAGCCGTTCATTCAATTCGGTCAACATTGTCAACAGCATTCGGGAAGAATTGGAATCCAGTGCGCCGGTCGGCTCATCTGCCAGTACGATGGCGGGATTTGTCACCATCGCTCTTGCAGCAGCTACTCTCTGCTGCTGACCGCCGGACATCTGATAGGGATATTTACCCAATACATCCTGAATGTTCAGCGCTTGGGCAATCTGTGGAATACGCTGCTCTATTTCACTGGGTTTGGCACCTGCGATGGAAAGGGCCAGAGAGATATTTTCATAGGCGGTCAAGGTGTCCAGAAGATTGAAATTCTGGAAAATAAACCCCAGCTTTTTCCCGCGAAAGTCTGCAAGCTGCGCCCCGTGCAGCATCGTGATATCCTTTTCCTCTACATAGATATGACCGCTGGTGACGGTATCAATCGTGGAAATGCAGTTCAGCAAGGTGGTTTTGCCAGAGCCGGAAGCACCCATGATGCCGAGAAATTCTCCTTTGCGAACAGAAAAAGAAATGTGGTCGATGGCTTTTGTCAGGTTGCCTTTGTTACCGTAAAATTTTTGGATGTCATCCACCCGTAAGATCGTATCGCCCATAGGTCAGGCTCCTTTCTCAAAAGCGCTTTGCTTTTGTGCTTTTACTCTACCACAAGGAATTTTCCGATGCCATTAAATTGGATTACATTTGTATTACCAAAATGTAAGGTTGAAAAAAGCGAGGCTTTACAGCCCCGCCGCCTGCAAATAGCTTTCCGTAGGAAAAACCATCGTCACAGTCGTTCCCTGTCCCGGAACGCTGGAAATAGAAAGTGAGATATTCATTTTTCGACATAGCCTTTGGCTCAAGTACAAACCAATGCCGGTTGATTTGGAATAACGGCGGCCGTTTTCACCGGTAAAGCCTTTGTCGAACACGCGCGGCAAGTCAGCAGCAGAAATACCAATGCCATTATCGGAAATGAAAAGAGATACCGTGTTTTTCTCTGCTCTGGCTGAAAATTCAACTTGTAAATTATCTTTCCGATACTTGATAGCGTTGGAAAGAATCTGTCCGATCACAAAGGTGCAGCTCTTGCTGTCTGCGGCCACGGGAATATCCAGTTCCTTTAGAACCGGCTTTCCACCGACCTGAATCAACGGCTTTGAGTACGTTTTTAGCGCAGCGTACACCAATGCCTGCAAGGTGGTTTTCTCCACCTTAAAGTCCTTTTCCACATCGGTACTGCGGGCGTAATATAGCACCTGCTCCACATAAGCATCAATTTTCCGCAGTTCATCGTCAATTCGCAGTGTGGTGGGATTCTTTTCATTTTCAACGATCAGCCGGGCAGAGGTGATAGGCGTTTTGATTTCATGCACCCATGAATCAAGGTATTCCCGATATTCACGGTTCTCCTGCTCTGCATAGGAAAGTCGGTCGTTTTGATATTTGTTGCAGCACCGCAGAACGTCCACCAAAATCTGCCCCTCTAAAAAATGAGGCGGCACCATTAACTCGCCTAAAAGAGTTTTTATGTCCATCTGCTCTGTCATTTTTTGAAGCAGATTATAAAAACTCTGCTTGCGGAAAAAATCATACAGCAGCGCTGTACTGTACGCCGCAAGTAAAATCACCTCGGCAAACAGAATAAACACAGCAGGTGTTTCAATCAGCCAGAGGAGCGCAAGCAGCACGAGTGCAGCCACCAGCATACAAATCAGGGAAAAGATACGGTCAAGCAGATACTCGGATAACTTCATACGCAATACCCTAAACCACGTTTCGTTTCCAGATAGTCCGGCAGACCGATTTCGGTCAGTGCTTTCCGTAACCGAACGATGTTGACATTCAATGTGTTTTCGTCTATAAATTGTTCACTCTGCCAGAGTTCATCAATAATAGCGTCACGGGGAATAATGTTGCCCTTATTCACCATAAGCAGGCGCAAAATCCCAAGTTCATTTTTGGTAAGTGATTTTTTGTTCCCTTGATAGCTGATTTCCGCCTTGAGCAAATTTAAGGTCAAGCCTTTGTGCGTGAGAACGATGTTGTCCTGTACTTCATAGGTCCGAGCCAGAAGTTTTTGGATTCGCGCCAAAAGAATCTGTGCATTGTACGGCTTTGCAATATAATCATCTGCGCCGATGTTCAAGCTCATCAACTCGTCAAAATCGCTGTTTCTGCTGGTAAGTACAATGATAGGAAGATTGGATTTCTGTCGGATTTCTCTGCATACTTGGAAACCATCCTGATAGGGCAGATTGATGTCTAAGAGAATCAAGTTAGCCCCTGATGAAAGAGCAGCTTGCACAATGTGGTGAAAATCATCGCTGCTGTCGCATTGGTAGCCGTACTTTTGAAGAAGCTGAACAAGTTCCTCGCGGATTGCCGGTTCATCTTCTATAATGAAGATTTTCATGCTCACACCTCCATATTCTATTATATTTCGATTTTCCAGAGAATACAATGCTCAAACTATGAACAATAAAGTTTAGCAACAATGCGCTTTGCATCATTTCGCCAATCGTCCATGAACTATAAAATGTATATGGGTGATGCAGAATGGCGAAAATTGAGGACTGTCCCGGCTTTGAAACGTTCGGAGCGGATGTCAAGGCAGCTCGAAAGGCAAAACAGCTTTCCCGCAGTGCGCTGGCTGACATGATACATTGTGACAGCCGGTATCTTGCGAACATCGAAAACGAAGGCACGCTGCCCAGCCTGCCGGTGGTGATTCAGCTGATAAAAATATGTGGTCTGCCCGTGGAGCGGTACTTCAACCCGGAACTCATGCGGGAAGAAAGTGCGGAACGTCAGCGGGTCAGCCACAAGCTGCAGCTTTGCCCGGAAGAATACTTACCCATCGTAGAAGGTGCCATTGACGGTGCCTTACGAATCCATGAACAGGAAAAAGAGCCCGTGTGCGTCTGATTGTCATGCACGGTCATTGAGAGGATGCAAAAGCGTCCTCTTATTTTTTTTTTGCATTTTGCGGGCAAAACGGGGGTGTTGTGGTGTCATAGTAGTGGGGAAAGGTAACGTAGCAAGCATAGGGAGTGTAGCCACTCCCGGCAGAAATGCTTGCTGGGGAGTACCCCAGACCCCCAAGAAACGAGGTGAAACTATGACGAACCGAACCCGAAAAATTGTTCTGCGTGTTCCCGTGACGCCGGAGGAACAGGAACTTATCCGGCAGAAGATGGCTCTGCTGCACACACGGAATTTTTCTGCCTACGCCCGGAAGATGCTGATAGACGGTTCGATGGAGAAGATGTCTGATGCGGCGAAGAACGTGCTGAACTCTGCGGGCGTGGATATCACGGCGATAATCAAAGGCGCGGGCGAGGCTCTCATCGCATCGATGAAGGAAAAGAAGTGATAACGGAAGCGGAGATCGGTTGGTCAAGTGCTTTGGCAGAGATTCTGAACTCCGCTTTGCGCGTCTGTTGGTACAGAGCTTTTATGCCTGCTTGCGCAAAGCTTTCAAATCCGGCTTTGCGGATTTGAAAGAGTTCTGAATGGTTAACTGTTTCAACAGAAACAAAGGGATAGCCATTGGCTATCCCTTTGTTTCTGGCGGAGAAGCAGAGATTCGAACTCTGGAGGCGCTTTTAACGCCTACACGATTTCCAGTCGTGCGCCCTCGACCAACTAGGCGACTTCTCCATGATATTAAATTGCTGTCGGTGCTGCATCGAACGACAGCTTTAATATCATATCATATTTTGCGGTGAAATGCAATAGTTTTTTTGAAAAAAATCGCATTTCGCACGAAAAAAAGAGTGCGCGCAGCGGCTTATCTCTTCTTTTCTGCAATTTCGGCGGGAATTCGGAGATCCTTGAAGTAAAATTCGCGGTCACGTTCTCCGATGGGACGGCGGACGCGGCATGGGTTGCCGAACGCCACGACATCCGCGGGGATATCCCGTGTCACGACGCTCCCCGCGCCTATGACCGTATTGTCGCCGATGCTGACACCGGAAACTATCACCGTTCCCGCGCCTATCCAGCAGTTCTTTCCTATATGCACCGCGGCGTTGTACTGGTATTTTTCAAGCCGCAGCTCCGGGAGGATCGGGTGCCCCGCGACAGCAACGGTCACGTTCGGACCGAACATCGTGTCGTCGCCGACGTATATATGCGTGTCATCGACCAGCGTCAGCCCGAAATTGGCGTAAACGCGGTCGCCGAAATGAACGTGCTTCCCGCCCCAATTCGCGTGCAGCGGCGGTTCTATATAGCATCGCTCGCCTATCTCGGCAAACATTTCGCGAAGCATTTTTTCGCGCTTTTCGGATTCCGACGGGCGCGTCATATTGTAGTCATACAGCAGTTCAAGGCATTTCTGCTGCTCTGCCATTACATCGTCGTCGCCGGGCAGATAAAGCTCGCCCGTGTGAAGCTTGTCGATCATTGCCATTTTATATTTCCTTTGTTTTAAGGCGTCGTCGCACCCGTTTCGGCGTTGTCGGTCGTTTCGGGAATGTCCGTCTCCTGTGTGCCGTCTATTTCGGCGATGTTTTCCGCTCCCGCGTCAAGTGCCGCGGCGGCGCTGCCGTCGGAGCATGGGATCATTATCCGCATCCGATAAATGCCGATGAGCGGGGTGATGCCGTTCAGCTTTTCCGCTGCCGATCCGAACGATATCTCGTCCGAGAGATCGAGCGCAATAAAATCAAACGACGGTGCAAGGCGCACAACGCGCGCCGTCCGAGGTGATGAACGAATAGCCGACGGCTATCCCCACCTTCACGTCTGCGGCGCCGGCGCTCTCCGCGGCGCGTTCCTTTACCTCGCGGCAGAAATCCGCCGCGCCGCTGTCGAATGACAGCCCCGTTATCACAATGTCGTCGATGCCCGAAGCGGCGATCTCGGCGGCAAGCGACAGCTCATAGCCGCGCACCGATTCGCGTATCTTTTTATCCGCCGACG
>ERZ779851.1725-NODE-1725-length-18385-cov-3.386088_pt1 | contig 18385 bp, 24 predicted proteins | sample MGYA00511094_ERZ779851 | MGnify/ENA primary metagenome ERZ779851 (study PRJEB29588, sample SAMEA2155512) | human gut metagenome | biome: human gut; feature: human-associated habitat; material: faeces | place: Denmark | collected 2008/2010 ...
CTTGCATGTGTTAGGCACGCCGCCAGCGTTCGTCCTGAGCCAGGATCAAACTCTCGTGTTTAATCCTTTTGAATCCTAGAAGCTATCGCTCCCAAGTTCAAAACTCATTCTCGAATTGACTGTCTTTTCTCAACTGCGACTCGTGAAAATCGCAGTTCGCGTTCTTCTTGATTCTGTATCGTTTTCAAGGATCATCGCTGTCCGCTCGGCTTAGTCGCTCGCGCTGACAGCTCAATTATTATATCGCAGTCCCGCTCTTCTGTCAATACCTTTTTCGAACTTTTTTTGACGGTTCTTGAAACTTTTTGTCTGAAAAGTGAATTTTTCCATTCATTTCCTGCTTTTTGCTTTTTCAGCTCACAAACCCTTCGAGCCGTTCGCCTTGAGCTTGAAGCTGCATCCCAGCATCTCGGCCGCGCGGCGGCACATCAGCATACGCTCCAGAAAGATTTCAAAATAATCCAGCACGGAACAGATTTCGTCGTCGAGCTGGATATCCAGCGTAACCATGCCGTTTTTCCTCCGTTCAGCCCTTAAAGCAGCGCTCGAAGATCACCGAAATCTTCGTGCCGCGCCCCAATTCGCTCTCCAGCTCAATCTGCGCGTTGTGCTTCACCGCGATATGCTTGACAATCGCCAGGCCGAGACCTGTGCCGCCCGTCGCCTTCGACCGGCTCTTGTCCACGCGATAAAACCGTTCGAAGACATGCTCCTGATTTTCCGGCGAAATGCCGATGCCCGTATCCTGCACGCAGACAATCACCTTGTCGCGAACCGGGCGAACCTCCAGCTTCACGCTGCCCCCGTGCACGTTATACCGAATCGCATTGTCGCAGAGGTTGTAGAGCAGCTCGTCCATCATCTGCCTGTCCGCCTCGACCATCGCGGGCTTCGCGTCGAGCTGAAGCGTAACGTCGGCCTTGCGCGCGCTCATTTCGAGCTGTTCAAACGTGTTGGCCGCGATCTGCGCCAAATCCACCGGTTCGAATTTGAGATCCGGCATCGGGGCGTCCATCTGCGACAGGCGGATGATGTCGTTAATCAGCGTCAGCAGGCGGTTCGCGCTCTTGTGAATCTCCGCCGCAAATGTCTTGGCCTGTTCGCCCTGCGCCATGCCGCTTTCAATCAATTCCGCATAGCCGGAGATGCTCTGCAGAGGCGTTTTCAGTTCGTGCGCTGCAGAACGAGTGAACTCCCGTTCCCGCTCCATCTGCCCCTCAAGCTTTTTCTGTGCGTCATTGAACGCAGACGCCAATACATTCAATTCCTGGATCGGTCCATCTTCACTGCACTTACCTTCCTCCACCTCACGGCAAAGCGTCTCCACCGGAACCGTGACCTGCTTGGAGAGCTTGGCGGAGAGGAACAAAAGAACAATCAGTGTCAGAAGCGCAGTGCTGATGTATAATCCCGCATCTTGTTTGAGCGCTGCCGGCAGCACATCACATTCCACTGCAATATAGTTCACCACACCATCCGGATCCGTAGTGCCGATGGCAAATCCATTCGGCGACTGCACGGCACGCTTTTCACCAGCGATCTCTCTGTCCAGAACGGCATGAGCCTCGCGGTAGGAAGCCAGCCGCCGCTCCATATTGACCGGACCGTCCTTTCCGTTACTACTCCAGGATGGGAGCAGTACGCTGCAGACTCTCAGATATGCAAAGTCCCAAGTCTTGCTCTCACCCTCTGTGGAGGTCTCCACCATCGTTTGGGTGGTGCCATCCGGATGAATGATCTCAATTTTCTGGACAGCAATTTCATAACCGGGCCGCTCTACACCGGTCACACGCGCGAAACTGCCAGTGTTACTATTTCTATATTCATCAGGATAGATGGTGTAATCCCAACCATCCCGATTTGCAATAATCCAGTTATTACAGCGTTCCTAATAAGAACTAATCATAAGCCCACACTTCTCACTCGTCAATGCAGGCCTAAGAAGTGCGGCAGCTCCTCGCGGGTTTTCTTCCTCGGTTTCGTCATGGCGGGTCGCTCCTTTCTACTCATGGGAAAAAGAAAAGAGCAGCCGTTTCAAAATTGAAATGGCTGCTCCTGGCAGTTGGTGTCTATGCTGTGTCGTTGTCACACAGCAATTTTTATTTTGGCGTCGTATGGCTGATTATTATGGTTCTTTTTCCAAATCATTTGGATATTATAAAACATCCAGAGTCAATTAAAGCTCCCGTCCCATATGGGGAAATCCACAAGGTACTCGGCACTGACGGCCGGTACGTAGTAGACGCCGTACAATTTAAGACCATCAGCCATTTCCACGCCGCTTTCTTTAAGCTCAATATAATAGCGGTAGTAAGGCATGAATATCTCGTTGACATTTTCTGTGCGATATACAAGTTCTTCCTTGGCGATCATTTCCTCACTTATCCCTGTGTCGTGCAAATACTCGCTGGGAACGGTTGTAATATACTCTCCATTGAGCAGCATCTCACGTGCCGCATCGCTTGTAATGATGGGATAATCGCCTATTTTGTTCGTGCAGGAAAGACTGTTTTGAAAGCTGACATTCGACAACTCTCCGCCTTCCTCCAACGGCGTTAAGCCGATTAAGCAGAAGTTGTAATTGAGTATTTTTTGTACCGGATCCGTGTCATCCTCATATACGAAGTATCTACGCAACTGTTCCCCGGTAAAGGTGTAGTCGCACCACGTATATATAACAGGCTCATCCACGTTCAGCAAGGAGGCGTATTTTTCCAGGAGTGTGCCGATTGTCGTTTTCGCCTCATTTTCCGATGTATAGTCGCTGAAAAGCACACCCTGTGTGTTGAATTCCACGACTGCGTTCCCATTTCCGGAAACAAGAATGGTATGCTCTCTGGTCTTAGCGGTTAAGCGCCACGCCTCTCCGCCACTAAGCCCTGTATTGGGCGAGAGCTGCGCAGTATCCTCCACTCTTTTGTACTCCGTGCTGATAATGTCGGCGTTCAGGCGAGCTGCTATGTCTTCGGCAACCCCAAGCAGCTCGTTTTCACTGAGATACACGGGTAGACCCGAAGCATCGGTATAGGCAAGATTTTCATATACGGGCAGTGTTTCGAGCACCATATCCTTCGTCCACGGATTTGCTGATCCGCTTTCCGAAATATCGAACAGCATCAAACCCTCAAAGCCCATATCGCCACCTTCAAACTGCGCGTTAAGCAGGGGGAGTTCGCTGCTTTCATCGGGTGGGGAGTCTGTAGGAATCAAGCGAATTCCCGCATAGACCACAAGGCATAAGCAAGCCGCCATAGCCCCCCACTTGATCCAACCGGGCCTTTTTGCTTTCTTTTTATGGTTGAGAGCTTCATCAACATATTTCGTGTCAAGCTCGCTCATGGCATCGGAAAACTTCTTTGCGTTCATACGAACACCTCTCTTTCAATCAAATATTGCTTCATCTTTTCCCGGATGCGGGTCAGCCGGACGGAGATGTTTTTCTCCGAAAGCCCCATAAACTCGGCTATGTCCTTGTAGCTGTCAGCAAACCAATAGCGGCGCATAAAGATAACGCGGTTTTCGGTAGTCAGCGTGTCCAAAAAACTTTCAATGATACGGGCTAATTCTTTGGCTTCTATCTCGGTTTCCACCGTATTCGGGTCTGCTATGCAGGCTTCAATTTCCTCCATAGCAATCGTGTAGTGACTGCTTCGTTTTGCTGCTTCCTTTCTGTAATAAATCTTCAATGAAATGTTCCGAACGATTTTTACGATGTAAGAAAGCAGAGGGTTGGGCTTCGCCGGGGGGATTGCGTTCCATGCGCCCAGATAGGCGTCATTCACGCATTCCTCCGCGTCCTGATGATCGTTCAGAATGTTGTCGGCAAGCTGGAGACATAGCGCTCCGTATTTCTGGGACAGTTCGGTGATGGCCTGCTCTGAGCGCTCAAAAAACAGACGGATAATTTGCTTGTCATCCATATGGCGGCGTGCCCTCCTTTCTTCCTTTGTCTATATAACTACCTTTTTCTGCGTGAAAATTACATTATTTTCAAAATTTTTATGGTTTTATCAAAAGGAGAGAGACGGGTAAAGGTCTGCGGCGGCATGGGATACATAATAAAAAGGAGCAACACATTACGTGTCACTCCTTTTGCCATTTATTATCTCACACTTTTCCGATTCAGCAGCTTCGTGACCCGCTGCCGGTTATAGCGCTGCATGATGACGAAAACTATGTCGCACGCGGCGGACAAAACGGACGTCACGATAAACACCGGATACTCGCCGAACCAGATACCTGCCAAAATCGGCAGAAAGCTCAGCACGGCGATCGTCTCGTGGACAAGCTCCGCCTGACACATAGCCTGTACGATCTCCTCCCATGTATGCAGCCGCGGATCGAACAGCGCGGGATCGTAGGTGGGCATTCTGCGCTTCCATTGCTTCACCTTCAGCTTTTCGTATACCGCCATTTCCCGCTTGCTTACCTGATACCATCGTTTCCGGTAATCCGCTTTGTTCCGCATCGTAGCGTGAAACGCCAGTCCCACCATCAGCCGCATAACAAAATGGTAGGCGATGGTTCCGCTGGTAATGGCAAGGGGAAGTAATATTCCGCTGGATGTCACTTTATATGAAATGGCCAGAATGACCGTCGCCGCCAGAGAGAAAGCGGCGATTCCCTTTACGATCTTTGCCATGTCCGCCTCCTAACACTCGTAGTTTGGGCTTCAACAACGTGAGGCTTATTATAAAGTGGACGGTTCTCTTTGTCAAGAATGAGCGGACTTTCGAGCGGGAAAGGACAATTTTGGCACGCTAAAAAGCGAATATGAAAAACCTCTGTAACCGTTGTGGTTACAGGGTTTTCGGTGTCATGCGTGACCAATTTAGATACATGCTGAAAATAGGAAAAATCGAGAGCTGGAGCGGCTTTGAGCTGTTTCAGCCATATTTTTTTGCTTTCAATTTCCCATGATAGCGGAGAATTGGGCATTTTTAAGAGTGACCGAAATAGATACAGCCTCGCATCTCCGATTTCCGTCTTTGCGCTTATTTCCGCTTGCTGTGTTTTTGAGAATTATTTTCCCGCTCTTTTAGCCATGCCTCAAATGCTTGAACATTTTCTTCGTGCGTATAGAACTCTCGAATGGCAGGGAGCAGTGATGTGGCCAGCCCTTTGAGTGCCCACAAGTCAGGTTCGACTTTATCGAGGTTGTAATCTTCCACATCTATGACTGTGCCATCCTTGTCAAGATGGATGACGCTGACGGGTATTCTGTTAAACTTCTCATCCATCTTTTCTCGGCTCCTCAGCGGTAGAATCTGTCTCGATTTGAAATCGGCTCTTCATAGGCCGTCAGGCACTTCATCCGGAAAGTCCTCGGCAAACCAGCGGAATGGTATTAGGACCATATCTGGTAGACCGTTTTCTGTTATTACGAATCCGATGTCTTCGTTGTCAATGCGTTCCAGGATTTCATCCAGTTTTTCGACGAGCAGTGTTTGCTCGATGCGTTCCATTTCGGATAGTGGCGGCAGTCTTTTCATTTTGACATCCCCTTATTCCTGCTGTGATGTGCTTTCTCCGGAAGATACAGGGACAGGCTTTAGCGTACCGGTTATAAAATCATACAGTGCTTCAGGCTCTTTCAGACAATACTTCATGGTACAATCTGCTTCCCATACCGTATAGTCATCGGTTGCTTCATACAGCCACCAATCGATGTAGTCGTATTGGTCATTGACCGCTTCTTTCAAAACATCTCTAAGTGCCAGAAGATACTTGTTTTCGGCACCGAATACAAAGTGGCCATTGCCAACCAGGTCGAGTGCTTTGCTGAACTGTTCGTCGATGGACTCTTGCTCCTTTATCATCTGGAGTGCTTTGCAGAACCCTTCTTTACTTAGCATTGGTGCTATTCCTCTCTTGCGCTTCCTGTTCCTCTTTCCACCTTTTGAGAAGTGTAATCGCATGATCCTGTGTCTTTGGGTCGGCACAGTATTCGAAGAACTGCACCGCGGCTTCTTCCGGCGTGAGGCCATAAGGCTTTAGCACCTCGGTTACCTGTGCCAGCAGTTCTGCATCGATTTCTATGGTAATCGTAACTTTGCCATCATCCATCATGCTGTTCCTCCGATTCTTTAGAATTGTCGTATTGAGGTTCCTCGGAGTAAAAGACCTGCATATCATCTAATCGGAGACACGACAGTCTTCCAAGTGCTCCTGACCAAGGGTCACCCTTTTCAGGGAGCATACAGCTGCAGTCGATTCCGATCCAGCTCTTTGCATCCCATATTGCCATTGGGTTATCATACTGGAAACGGATAGTTGGCGTGTGTCCGAAGATGACTGTACAGTCCTCCAGAACAGGGAAACTGTCAAATCGCATCCAGACGGCAAAGTCTCGCTCACACTCATATTTACGACCGTAGGTCTCATACAGCTCGGCAGGCGCTGCGTGGGTCAGAATGAACTGCCTATTGTTCAGAGTAAGTTCTATGTTTAAAGGCAACTTCTCCAGATACTCGAATATCTCCTGACGAGCGGTTTTCCTTATATGCTTCAGATAGTTATGTGTTATTTGCCCTCCATTTCTATACCACAGAGACTGCTTACGCTCATAGTAGTATTCAGGCCATTCCTCATCCTCTGGGGGTGGGTAGTAGAGAGCATCCATCATCATTAATTCGTGGTTACCCAGAAGCATTTTGGCATTTGACATCGCCATGATCTGACGAAGGATTTTGATGCCATCCGGGTTTCTGTCTATCACATCTCCAAGGACATAGAGGGTGTCCTCGGGCTGTAGGTTGATTTGCTTCATGACGGAATCAAAGCGTCGCTTTTGTCCATGAATATCGGACATTACATAAATCATGGTGTTCCACCTCCTTTTCTGTAACACGAACAATTACCATATTTCAGAGCGAATAGCTATCAAAAGATCACAACTCACAGATAATGATCCTGATTGGCATTTCCGATGACCTATCAGTCACGAAGTACGGGATGGTCTGTCGAAAAATCTGGATTTGGTCTTGAATCCTGACAAGCAGCCCTTTGAGTAAATCCTTTGAAATGTATCCATCGTTTTCATTCTCAACAGGCTTTTGAAGTAGCATCTCCAAGTCAGAGAGGTTGCCCCAAATGAAAAAATCCCATGAGTCGAATGTACTGCGTTCGAATGCTGGATTTTCTGCGCAGATGATATCCTGAGTTTCTGCTGCCAGGTCAGAAAAGCAGATTCTCTCTTTACTAAGAGCCAGCTCATCATGTGCGCTGGAGAAGATATCTCGTTCAGGCGCAGTATACAGATAGCGGTGTCTGAGTTCTCCATTTGCGTGTCGATGCCACTGATCGATGTTGAACCATTGACCATTGGAGAATAGCTCTACTGTGTAGCCGAGCCATTTACTCATGTGGTGCGCCTCCTATCGCCAAGTGCTTTGCCGTACCTCTAATGGAGTCTTCCAATTTAAGCAATCATCTTCCCCACGGGAACCCGAAATCCTTGCGTTTGATCTTGCACCGAGGGTGTCCATCTTTCCAGAAGACGATCCCCTCAATCACATGGGTTTCCAGATAAGTGCGGATGCCTTCAAAGCTCCGATCCAATATAACAATGTCCTTACCGTGGGGCTTGAGTACATCGGCATCAAGGTTGTATGGGTTTGCTCTGAAATGTGGGCCGATGGCCTCATATGTTCCATCCGGTACGATTCCCATTCTGTCATACGCATCCCAGAACCATTTGTCGCCGGTTGCAGTTCGGTCACAAGGTACCCAACAAGGCAGGTGGCCAGTGACAGGGTCTGCGTTCTCCTGACACTTGATTGCGTTAGGCGGGACAGGCTTTCCATGTTTTGCATCGTATCTTTTGTAGAAAACACCATTGATGACCGCACAGCAGGCACCGTCCCATTTGATGGTAGCTACGCCGTCGCCGGCCATGACCCAAGCAAGGTCAGGGCTGATATTTGGCAGTATCCGGACAATTCGATGGTTTTCAAATTCTCGTTCAAAGAGAGTGGGTATCTTTTTCATTTAGGCTCCTTTTTGATGTTACTTCACTGCTGCTTCTATCGAGCCATTCCTCAATGGAAATAAACCTCTCGGCATGACTGATTTTGCCAGCACAAGTGTCACAGTAGGGACTGATCCAGCCAGTAGAAACCTTTGTTGCAGGGTTCCCACATCTGATGCAAGTTCTCGCAGATAGGTGCTCATATTTGGGTATGATGTCACGAAGCATCCGCTCTGTACAGCCAAAGTCATACCAACAGAGTGTTCCATATTTCTCCTTGATCTGGGTAATGCGGTATTGGTCGAGATACTCGGCACGTACCAATTCCTCACGGATATCTTCACACATTTGCTCCCCAAAAGCCTTTCGCCAGCCGTCAGGCATGGAATCCAGTTCCGTATAGGAATAGTCGTAATCCTCTGGAACTTCTCCTGTCCAGCGGTTACGGGGCATAAGAAACGGAAATCGCTCAATCAGCTTTTGGTTCGATTCTTTATTCGATTGCATCTGAAACCCTCCTGTGTGTTTTCCGTTAGGTTGAAAAAAGCATTATTCGGACAGAGGTGATTTCTGCCCGAGGGTTTATCGCTTTCCAATCCTTGACCTGTGCGGCGACCTTCTTTTGGATCTCCTCATAATAGCGATACGCACCGGAGCGGTCATTCCATTCGAAATATTGATAAGCCTTCTTGAGTTCATCCTCCATCTTCCGGTATTCGTCTACCGAGACGAAGTCCAAAGTATTATCGGATTCATCATTCTGAAAGGCAGCTACTTCAGATCGAAGAGCAAATGCAGAATGTTCTTTGCCGGAAGTGTTCAGTAGCTTCAAGATGTCATCGTAGCAAACGGCAATTCGGACGCTGTCCTCTGGGGTAAGCCAGTCGTTCACCGCTGCCTGTAGATTTCTTGACATTTCGTCTACTGTGAACGGGTGTCCATCGCACTCAAGCTGCCGGTATGCTTTTTCAAACTGATACCTGCTGTCCGAGCGAAGCGTTGGAACAAGAATGAGATGTTCGATAGGCAGCAACTTCATCACTTGGGGGTTGATACAATGCCACTGATCATTTGCCAGAACCTCCGTAAAAATGAAATATGATGTGCTCATCTTACTCACTCCTTTCTGCGCTTCGACCGCTTTGTGATGTAGCCAACTCTCTTGCATTAGCTTCCACATCTCAAGTCTTCCGTCCAGACATAATAAGGAATTGGCGAATGTGTCCCACGTTGGTGGGGTGGGAGATGCGTCATAAGTGATTGCAATGGAATACCCATCTTTCCCTTTTGAGGCAAGATTGACTTTGATCTTTGCAATCCTATCTGGAGACTTGCTTTCTTCATATGTGAGGCGGTAGCAGGCAAACTTGTATCTGCCACCTTCACTGAAGGTTACCTCCATACATCTTCTCTCAAATCAGTTCTCATCGGGTCCCTCAAACAGCGCACGGAAAAGAGCCACATGCTCTCCCACGAGCTGCGGATATTGGTAATAGATGTGTCGGCAAAGGCTTCGATAAAGATCGATGAAGCGGATCTCATCGCAGAAATCGCAGAGGCCATCCATGATTTGTTCTAACTGCTGCTCGTCGGTGATTTGATCCTTCAGCACCCGTTCGACCAATAAAGAGTAGTGCGCGTATGCTGTGTCTCGCAGCTTGCTGATCCCCTCGACTATATTGCGGAGTTCCTCCATTGCGTGTTGGCATTCATCCATTTGTCTGTCCTCTTTTGTCATATAGTTCTCGCAGCTCTGCTTCTCTCTTTTCTGTGATGGCTTTGCTGTAATAGGTTGGGCGACCTGAGTGGTACTCTTCTGCCATCCATTCATCGAGATCAAAACTCCACTTGTGGGGTCCGAACTCGTCCGGGTAGTTCTCAATGAGAATGTGCTGCTTCTCACGGATCTGCTCTATGATAGGGGCAATATCATATTCCGAGAATATCCTGGCACCTTTCAACACATGGAGGATCTCGTTGCCCCACACTCGCTCATCAACGCCGCTGTATTTTTCAAAACCGATGCTGTCTGGATGTTCCTCGATTTTACCGCTATAGGAGATCAGGAGACAGTCATCTTTCAGGAAGTGGTTGATCCACAGGTTCGGGATGTACTGCAAGTCGGTAATACCTTTTGTGGAGAGGAAGCCCCACAGCTTATAGTATCTGCCAAAGACATACCATTCCGGGAGATCTTCCTCTTTGATTTTCGTTTTGTGATGTCCTGAAAAGAGAGTGAAGTCATCGTTCTGAATCCAGCACAGCTTGTGGTTTCTCCATACTCGGCGCTCAACAGTGTAGAGATTGCTCTTGAAACGACTCATTTGAAACCTCGCTTTATCATTTCCAGTGACACAACATCGTGGAACAGGAAGCGAAGCTTGTCAATTTGCTTCTCTATGTGCCAGTGTCCGCAAAGCCATGCCTTGTAATCCACTTTTTCTTCTATTCCATCAAGCCATCGCTCTGTGCTGTCATCAACCGTATTCTGATCGATCATGGGTAAAAACGCATCTCGCGGTTCGTACTTATAGGGGCAGGTATGAGAGAGAACAATGTCAATTCTGCTTTTCGTGATTTGATCTTCCACATATGTCTTGATTTCTGCCGAGGGCTGCTCATCTGCAAACCACAGCATATTGTTTTCCAGTCGGTAGTATTTGTCTACGCTATAAGCGCCGCCGATGACCAGATGCCGAGTCCCTTCCATAGTGAAGACGTCTCCGTCCCTGGCGAAGAGTAAGTTCGGATACTCATCCTCGTACCACACAAGGCCACCATTCCATTCTTTCTGCTTATAGCCCGCGAGAGTGTCTGGACGCCGTTCATGGTTTCCGTGAACACAGAAGACGGTTGGCTTTATTCTGGCAAGCGCATCTTTGCAATACCGATCCCGCCTGTTGCCGTAATAGTTCGCTCCGACATCGCCAAGGATGACGATGATGTCCGATTCTGTGAGCTCATAGTGTTGGGCAAAAGCAACGATTCCTTTCGCACTGCCGTGAATATCGCCGGTGTAATAGATCATACATCCTCATCCTTTCTGGCTTGACCGGATTATAGCATCAATAGAATGGAAAATCTCGCAAAAGCCCAAATCATAATCGTTTTGGGCGAAAACATAATCGTTTTTTGCACGCAACAGACCACAGGTCAATCTCTTAACCTGTGGTCTGTTGCTATTTGATATTCAGTTGATAAAATGATCACCACTCATCCTTGAGGAGATGGTGGTGCGAGCGTAGAGCGTTCTTGGTTGTTTTCAGTACATCCAACAGGACATAGGTTTCATACGGGGTGCAGTTGGCGAAGATTTTCTGCGCCTCGGCATTAGACATCTCAGTCGCACCCGTGAGCTGCCTGTTCAGGAGCGTATCAGTCGACACCTCCAGCGCATTGGCGATGCCAACAAAAGTTTCGAGACTCATAACCTTTGTACCGCACTCGAGATAGCTGATGTATCCAGCGGACTTGTCGATCATGGTGGACAGCACCGCTTGGGAGATACGCTTGTTCTTCCTGATTTTTTGGATTCTTTGACCAAGGACATAGTAATTGAGTTGCATAGAGAAACCTCCTTAAAAATTTTGGCAACTCAATTATATTTGAACCGTTATTTTATAGCGGTACGATTATATAAACTCGACCTTCGCATATTATATACTAACTTAAATTATAGTTGTTAGCTTATATCCGGCGAAGGGGAGGTGAGCTGGTCATGTATGAACAACAAGATCTGAAGCTGGTCGGCTCACGCATCAAAGCTGTTCGAATCAGCAGAGGCATGAGCCAAGCGGATTTGGCAGTCGAAGCTTCTGTTTCACTGCCGCTGATTAGCAACATCGAACGAGGAAAAACGGGGATGCAACTTGAGACTTTCGTCAAAGTGGCGGAAGCCCTTCAGGTATCTGCAGACTATTTGCTCCGCCCAGATGTACCGGAGGTCAAAGCAATCTATCAAGGTGAGTTTGCGGAGCTCCTTGAAGACTGCTCGGCCAGTGAGATGGAAACCATCTTAAAGATTGTCCGAGAGGTCAAAGCCTCCATGCATAAGAAACAGAATAATGATTAATTATCGGATTGGGTGACCAATCCGATAATTTTTTTGTCATTTCCATACCATAGGTCAAGATGCTGACCTATGGTATCTTCTTATTTTTAAGCATTTTCCCTATAATTCACCCAAAAGGGCTTGCCCAAATGCCGGAGGAAAACATGGAAAACACGAAACTGCTGCCTTTAGGTACTGAACAAGGACTCGAAGAGACTGAGTATCCCTCCTTTGACCTGTGCCTGGGAGAAAACATGGTATCACCCCTTGTGGCACAACACAGGCAGTGGTTGAAAACTATCCGCCACGAAGTACCGAACCCCAAGATCCCGTTCAAGGTTGCAGTGTACATCCGCTTTTTCAACCAGACGAAATATAGAGACGAGGAATATCTCGAACGCAACAAAGAGGTTTTTCGTGCTACGCTGGCTCAGTATCCTATGTGGGAGTTTGTAGGTTTCTATATTGACAATGGATCGACCGCTCCGTATATGGAGAACTCTACAGCATGGTCTGAACTCCTGTCTGACTGCGATGCGGGGAAAGTCGACCTCATAATCACACAGAAGGTCAGCAATGTGTCCAGAGATGCTCAAGAAATGGCGATTTGCGCAAGAATGCTCGCTGCTCGCAAGCCTCCTGTTGGCATCTACTTCATATCAGAAGATCTATACACTTTGGCATCGTATTATCGCGACGATCTTCGAGAGCCTTGTTTTCTCCCAACCCCTGACTGGAAGATCCTGCCTGATGACGAGCTGGATATGAGAGGTGCGCTCCATGAGTAAATCAGCCAAGAAAGCCGCTGATCAAGCAGAACGCGAGAAAGTACATAAGCGATACTCGAATCGGAGAGAGCCAGATGTCATCTATCCGGCAAAGAAGCAGGTCGATTTCTACGATGCCGATATTCATCAGCGTGTTGCGGTCTACGTCCGAGTTTCAACTGATAATCTCGGTCAGGAAACTTCCTATGAACTTCAGAAGAACTATTATGAAGAGTTCGTCTTGAAGCATCCCAATTGGAAGCTTGTAAAGATCTACGCCGATAAAGGAATCTCGGGCACTTCGACAAAACACCGCGTTGAGCTAAACCAAATGCTCACTGACAGCAGAGCCGGAAAAATCGACTTGATTATTACCAAATCGGTTTCGCGTCTTGCCAGAAATACGGTCGACTGCATTACCATGGTGCGTAATCTTGCGGAACTTCGCAATCCAGTGGGCGTTTTCTTTGAGAGTGAATGCATCTTCTCGCTGAACGAGGATACAAACATGCCGCTGTCTTTTTTGGCTTCCATCGCGGAAAACGAGTCCCGCATTCGAAGCCGCAGTATGGAAGTTTCGCTTGCTCAGCGGTTGAATGGAGGACTTCCTCTGACACCCAAGCTGTTGGGCTATTCCCATGATGCTGACGGCAAGTTGGTGATCAATCCGGACGAAGCGCCGACCGTGAAGCTCATATTCTACATGTATCTGTCCGGATATTCTTCATCGCATATTGCAAAAACCCTCGAGGCACTTGGTAAGAGGACATTCCTTGGTAATTCCAAGTGGACTTCCGGCACCGTAATTCAGGTCTTGAGGAATGAGCGGCATTGTGGTGATGTTCTCACAAGAAAGACATTCACGCCTGATGTGATTAGTCATAAGTCCAAGAAAAACAGAGGAGAACGGCAGCAGAGCCTGTATAAAGGAGAACACGAGGCAATCGTGTCGCGGGACGATTATATAGCCGTCCAGCACATGATCAATAATGCGAAATACGGCGGAAAGTCTATTCTGCCGGAGCTTCGAGTGATTGGATCTGGCGTTCTAAAAGGATTTGTCACGATTAGCCCCAAGTGGGCAGGTTTCAAGGCAGCCGATTATTTACAGGCTTCTATGAGTGTCTACACGGACGATACATATTACGGCCAGCCTGCGGAGGGTGACGCCACATTCGAGGTGGCAGCTGGAGATTTTGATTTGCGCGGCTTTGAAGTTACGAATTCATCTCTCTTTGATGCGAACAAAAGACCGTATGTCTTATTTCAGAGCAAACAAATCAAGTTCAGCACAGATTGCGTCAGGCAGTTTGGGAAGGACAACAAAGTTGAACTGCTGATCCATCCGGGATTGCGGAAGCTCGCTGTTCGTCGCGCCTCTAAGGATTCTCGCCAGTGCGTACAGTGGTCAAGACCTGACGATGGAAAATACTATGCCAAAGAGATACCATGTACCGCATTTGGTGGAACCCTATTCGAACTGCTCGATTGGGAAACCGATTTTAAGTTCAGGGCCTATGGTAGACTCCTCCAAAACGAAGGAGATTCGGTGTTCATATTTGATTTGAGTGAACCTGAGATTTTTATCCAGTCCTATCTCATGACGGGGACAGATTCTCCCATCAGCGGCGACGGTGAGCTTTCTCCTCTCTCCGTATCAGGAAAGCGTATTCGGGCAGTTCCTAAGAAACTGGCAGACAGGTTTGGTAGTGACTTTTACTCTCACAGACTTACCTCATCTTCACCGGAATTACAAAGTGAAGATGCATGGAAGCTTTGGCTGGAAGGCCAACTCTTTGAAACCGGTGAGAAGCTTCGAGTCACCAAGTTTGATGAAATGCAGCGATTCATAGCAGAGCAATTAGCCCCCATAAAGCAGATGGAAGAGGTGGATTTTAATGCCTGAAAAAAACGATATTCCAATCTTTCGGAATCTTGATGGAGTGTACTACCGTGTGATTCGTGATGGTATACATGTCAACCGATGCTTTTCTGATTTGTCCGAAGCCGAGCAGGATGAGATCATGGCAGAGTATAACGCGGAACAACTCAGACGGCTTTGTCGCTATCTCAGCATGAGCCTACGCCAGATTGGAGATGCGCTGGATCTTGTCAGAGACGAATGAAAGGAGAGCAGAATGGAAGTAGAGAATCAGGTTTCTTTCATCTCACCGATGCTGCAGAATACTCAATTCGGTAATGTCGATGATGAAACTACCATTACCTTTAAGGAGGATGCGGACACGCCAATGACAATCGACGCATCGGCACCAGGCGATGTGATCGAACTTAGTGACGACTTCGATTTTGATGGGTATCAGGTGGTTCGTAGGGAGTTCTTCGCTCATACTTTCGAGCCGTCTATCACCTTCAACAATTACAAAGTTTATGTCAATACTGCTTGCTTGAACAAGTTTCCCCATGCAGACTGTGTCCAACTCTTGATCAATCGAGAGTCGCACATTCTTGCGCTACGCCCTTGCGCCGAGTCAGAGCGAGACGCATTCGCGTGGTGCAACACATCTGGTGGGAAGAGGCGGCCCCGTCAGGTGACGGGTAAGTTCTTCTTTGCAAAGCTCTTTGAGCTGATGGACTGGAATATTGATTACAGGTACAAGCTGATTGGCAAGGTCATCCATGCTAATGATGAGTATCTGATTGTATTCGACTTGAACGCCTCCGAGATTTATCAGCGTATTGCAAAAGACGGAGGCAAGCCCAAGACTGCGCGTACACCTGTATTCCCAGCCGGTTGGAAGGATCAGTTCGGTTTGCCCTATCGTGAACACCAGAAATCTCTGCAGATCAATATCTTTGACGGATACGCGATTTATGGAATCAAGGATAGCTCTGTATCCTCCACGGCATCCGTGGAAAATGTCACATCAGTCCATACCGCATATCAACCAGAGGTACCTGTGCAGGAGGGGAGTGTAAATGGGTAGTACGGATAACAGCGCGATCATGACCATTGACTTAAAGTGGAATCGCTTTCGCATACATAAGTCCACCCTGAACAAAATGGGGAATCCGCAATATGTTCAATTTCTGGTCAATCCAGAAGAAATGTTCATTGCTGTACTTGGCTCAGATCGGCCCCTCGCTGGTGGCACCTCCAACCGAGTGAAGTTGGTTCAAACATCACGCCATTATTCTATTGAGTTCTACAGTAATACACTCCTGTGTGCTTTGGTCAACATGATCGGTACTCTCGACTTCCAATACAGTTATCGTATGAGCGGAGAGGTGGATGTTGCAAACAGAGTAGCCTATTTCTCCATGAAAACCTTAAAGAAAAATGAGAGGAGACCTCCCAGCGATGGATAAAGGATTTGCGGTGTTGGAGATCGACCCGGAATTTAAGACGCTCATTCGACCTTTACGGAAAGATGAGTATCTTCAACTCGAAGTAAATCTTGCAGTAGACGGTTGCAGAGAGCCAATCATCACATGGAATAACATCATTGTTGATGGTCATAACCGTTACGAGATATGCAATCGACTTCACATTCCCTATGCTATACGAGAGATGCCATTTGAGAACCGAGAGCAAGCGATTGTCTGGATCTGCAGCAATCAGCTCGGCCGCCGAAATATCACGGAGGAAACCAGACGATATCTCATTGGAAAGCAGTATGAACTTGAGAAAGTAGCGCGTAAGCATCCGCCCAACATCAATGGGTTCAACCAGTATAAGCGGAGAAACAAGGGTGAGCGAGGCGATACTTTTCGGCGCACAGCCCAGAAGTTCAGCGCTCAATACAATGTATCTACTGGATCTGTGCAGAAGTATGCGATCTTCAGTAAGGCATTAGACGTTGTTGGACAGGCAGACCCCGAACTTCCTGGCAAAGTGCTTTCTGGCACTTTCAAAATATCTCACGAGAACCTTGTGGCCCTTTCGAAAATGCCGCCGGAAGAGATCAGGCGAATTGGGTCAAAACCTGAGGACCTGCAACACCCCTTCACCAGTTATAGTGATACGCGAAAAGAATTTGCTGATACAGACGAGGAGCCAGTCGAACCTATGCAGGAGACTTTACCACTTATCAAAATTACACCTATGCACGATCCAGATGCTGAAATCGCCGGTTTGACTCTTACAGTTCCGTCGTGGGTCAGTTCCATTGAAAGAGCCAGAAACAATGCGGACATGAATGCTGCATCCACGGGCGCAAAAAGCAGACTCGAGGAAGCACTGCTATCACTACAGGAGAAGGTGTCCGAGATGCTCTCAGATATCAGGGAGGTAGACTAATGCAAGACTTCAGCAGATTTGTTCCGAATGTCCACTTCGAGCAGATCCCGATCAAAAATCTCGTATCTAATCAGGAATACCAGCGGCCATTGTCTCAGGCTCAGGTTGAAAAAGCCATCGAGGATTTCGACCTGAACCAAATCAACCCGGTAAAGGTGAGCCGCCGTGATGGTGTCAACTATGTCTTTAATGGTCAGCACACCATAGAGATCGTTGCTACTGTATCCGGTTCGCGGGAGACTCCTGTTTGGTGCATGATTTATGACAGCTTAGATTACAAGAACGAAGCGGACATTTTTGCAAATCAGATGAAGCATGTGCGGCCGCTGAAGCCTTACGAGATATTCATGGCAAATATCGAAGCGGGAAATGAACAGCAGCTCGTTATTAAGCGGCTGGTAGAATCCTATTCTCTTTCTATCGGGCCGACCAAAGCATATGGCATGATCTGTGCGGTTGCTACGCTGGAGCGGATCTACACCAAATATGGTTACCATGTGCTTGACCGAACTTTGCGGCTCTGCGTTGGTACATGGGAGGGGGATATCGACTCTCTGGGGGCAAATGTATTAGCCGGTGTTGCGAGAATGGTCGTAGCATTTGGTGACCAGCTTCGTGACGAAACCTTTAAGGAGAGAGTTGGCTTCATGTCTGTTCGGCAGTTGTCTCGCATCGCTAAAGAGCGTGGAGCAGGGTCTCTTTGCTACGCCGAAGCTATGCTCGTTGCTTATAACCGAAAATGCAAATATACCTTGCGAATGACGAAGCTGCATTCTGGGAAGGTTGCTGCGGAAGATGACTTTGTAGAGGAAAACGAAGAACCCCTTGCAGACGATCCTGTCCTTGAGGAATAGCACATGCGGAATGTTCTTTGGCTTGTGACTGGCAAAAAAAGATCCCCCTTGCTCGAAGGGAGATCTGATGGCGAATCAAGCTGTGTTATTTAAGAGCCAGCGAGAAGGCCGGCCGCATATATTCCTGTGCGTTTCGGCTTAATCCGCATTCCGCTGCCAGGCGATTCCAGTTTTCTCGGACGGTTTTCAGGATATCCGACGCCATAGCAGTTGCGTCCTTGGTGCTGACCTCACAATATGGTGCGATCTCCAGCGCAAGGTCGAGGGAGATCGTCGCATCGTCCTCGTTTACGCAGAGGGACAGCTCGTCACCCTCCGGGACGGGGTTTACATCGTACAAGGGTGAGAGATGCCAGCCATCCGCCTTGAGGATAAAGCCGTGATTTCTCATGTGGTCATCCGTATTGGAAACAGCCATATTGAACACGATCCGCTTCCATAGCTCTGTCAAATCTCTTTTAGGAGCAGCACCGTTGGCTTTGATAA
>ERZ779851.1730-NODE-1730-length-18363-cov-3.650371_pt1 | contig 18363 bp, 22 predicted proteins | sample MGYA00511094_ERZ779851 | MGnify/ENA primary metagenome ERZ779851 (study PRJEB29588, sample SAMEA2155512) | human gut metagenome | biome: human gut; feature: human-associated habitat; material: faeces | place: Denmark | collected 2008/2010 ...
ACATGATATTTATGAAACGGAGGACTCGGAATTGTGGCTGGCCAGTGTGGGGATGGGAGTAGTCAGAGCGCGTATCGGAGGTACACCGGATCATCCGGTTCTTGAAAATGTGCAACGATATTAAATTAGTTAAAAGTTTTTCGGCTTTTTGCTCGTCGCTATATTTCGCTTTTTCGCTGTCTGATTCCTCTAAAATTTCGGCAAGATCATCAACCGCAGAACGGTTATAAAAATAGCAAGTATCAAGCACCGACGGCAAACCCGCCGCCCACTCCGCGAAAATATCTTGCATAGAATCCCCCCGGCGGGCGTAGTACCCCTCCGCGCCTTTGTATTTTTCATCAATAAAGCATTTATAAATAAATGCGGCTACCTCGTGAAAATTGCTTGCATCGCCTGAAAAATTATAATTTTCGCCGTCAAAATGTTTAATAATGTATGCGCGGATGTTCTCAATCGCTTTTTTGCTGTTCGTTCTTAACATTGTTGCATCCTCCTTTTTATCTGTAATAATGCGGCAAGGCTTTTCTGTCAAGTTGTCTTTTCAATGCCTTTTTAAGTTTTTCATTTTCGGCTTTATCGGCAGAAAGTACACAATTTTCAACGGCTTTATGTATTGCCGATTCGTAGGTGTACCTCTCCCACGTTCTATTCAAGTAGCAGATTTTAGCGTGCGCTATCGTGTAGCCGTTTTTCTTGATCTCTACCTCGTGCTTAAAGCCGTTGCGCGTGTTTGCAGTAAGGCAGAACGCCTCAAAGGTTGCGCCTTTTTGGGTTGTGGTGTAATGTGTCATTTTAATACCTCCATAGTATTATTATAATTTTAGCGTTTAACGCCGATAAGCCCGCCGGGCTTATTTCGTCGCAATCCTCCGCGACTCGTCAGGGCGTTTATATAAAGCGAACATCGGAAGCAAACTCCGCAAAATATATTGATTCTTGATTGAGGGCGATTTTTGCCCGGCTTGCTATCCGTTCGGCGTTTTCCTTGCTGATTCCGCTTATTTCGATTTTTATTGATTTTTCAAACACGATCCCGCCATCCTCGTGTTTGTAAATGCCGTTGCACTCCGTCAGGGTTGCGCCGTCGGCGTAGTCTAATATAATACCCGCGAGGGTGGTTTTGGCTTGCTCCGTGGTGATCTCTTGCTTGCGGGTGTTTTTATCGTTTAGCCCGCAAATAATAATATAATTTTTCATCGCTTGCGCCTCCGTTCTTTGTTTGTAACACGCTTTCGTGTTTACGCTAATATAATAACACGCTTTCGTGTTTTTGTCAAGTGTTTTTAAGTACTTTTCAACACTTTTTCGTGTTTATTTTTCGGCGTTCCGTTTTTGTGCAATTTCGCAACCGTCAACCGCGCCCGGCGCACGCCCGGCGGGGAGGGGGACTATTTCGGGAACGGCGGGCGGGGTGAACCGTCTATGCACTCCAACAAATAAAAAGGCTTGCTTTACCCTTTTCAATACCCTTTGAGCATTCCCGAAAGTGATAAAAGTGATGATTTTTGGTTTTTTCATAAAAGTATCTATAAGAGAGCAATATATAGAGGACTTTACTGAAAATCGTGAAAATCGCCACTTTTATCACTTTTTACCTTTCTGAACCATTCCGCTCAAAAATAATTTTTAGAAAATATATCAAAACCGCTTGACAATACGAATATAATCGTGTTATACTAATTACGAATTAAATCGGAGGCATTATCTATGAAAGCAAGCAACGCCGTTAAGGAAATAATGAATGAGCAAAATGTAACCTTATCTAAACTCGCAAGTCGGATGAATAAATCTTTAAGATTAGTAAGTGATAGATTAAGAGCAGACAATATAACGACAAAAAATTTAGTCGAAATGCTTCGCAACCTTGATTATGAACTTGTTGTCGTACCCTGCGGAAAAATAAACAAGAGCAACGATGTTTATTTCATTACAGACGAGGACGAAAAATGATTTATCATTATTGCAGAGTATCAAGCCGAGAGCAATGTCTTGACAGACAACTTGAAGCCTTAAATTCATACAAGCAAGCCGACGAAGTTTTCTGCGACAAACAAAGCGGGAAAAATTTTGACCGCAAAGAATATCAAACCTTAAAAACCACAGTTAAGCCCGGTGATGAAATTATCATTAAAGAACTCGATCGCTTGGGAAGAAACAAAGAGGAAATCAAATCCGAATTGCAATGGTTTAAGGCGAACGGCGTTTTGGTGCGTATTTTAGATATTCCCACTACCCTGTTAAATCTCAACGGTCAAGAATGGGTTGCCGAAATGGTAAACAATGTTTTGATTGAAGTTATGGGTGCGATAGCCGAGCAGGAACGAATTAAAATTCATTCTCGGCAGAAAGAGGGAATTGAAGCAATGAAACAGCGTGGCGATTGGGATAAATACGGCAGACCTAAAATTACCGTCCCGAATTTCGCGCCGTATTATAAAAAGGCGGCAAATGGTGAAATTACCGTCGTGCAAGCGATTAAGGAATTAGGAATAACGAAAGCGAAGTGGTATAGGCTTTGCAAGGAGGTAATATGAAAAAGATTATTGCTTTTCTATTTTCTATTCTTTGTCTTTTCTCGTTTGTGGGGTGTAATGATGATACCGCCGAGCAACGAGATTGGAGGAAAGATTTTCAAGTAAGTTGCACACATATAGATGAATCAAAATTTGATAACCCCGCAGACAAGGCTTGCGCGCTCATTGATGGCACATTTGTATTTGAACACGACGAATACAAAATTACCAACCAAACAAATTATGTGGCTGAACAAGTTTACCTTGTTTTCTATGTCAATATTGTCGGCGTTGAGCCTTTTAATTTCGAGCAATATGTAGGCACTATAAAGCAGGGCGAAACTAAAACGGAAGAAATAACGGAAGCGATTGTTGAAATGAATCACACCTTTCCCGATGAAGTAGTTTTTGATTTCAATGATTGCACCCTTGTTAAAATTGAATATAAACTTAAATAAACTTTCCGCGACAGGACGGAATTAAAAGTCAACAGGGACTATGAGCAAATTTGCTTGTAGTCCTTTTTCTTATGGAGTGAATAAAATGGATGTAATTCTCGTCGGCGTAATTCGCGCCAAAATTGAAAAAGAACCTTATAATTACGAAGCGTATGAAGATTTATTTTCTGTTGCTCGAAATGCTTTGACTACCGATAAAAAAGAAGCCCTGCGGCTTTCGGCAGAACTTCGTTCGATATGTGAAAAACATATAAGACTGCTTGACGGGACAATTATCCCCCGTTTGATTTCCTTGATAGACAGGACTTTGCTTTTTGAAGCACCTCACGTTTTCGATAGTTATATGCTGTATCTCGAAAAGAACCGCCGCCCGAACGAACGGTTTTACAAGCCGCGCCGAAAAAAACTGAAAATCGTAGTTGATGCTATTCAGGAACTTGTGGACGATGAGTTGGACGAACTTTTCATAGCAATGCCGCCGCGTGTCGGAAAGACTACGCTTATTCTTTTTGCTCTTACTTGGATAATCGGGCGAAATTCCGAATTGGCAAATTTGTATTCTGCCTATTCCGACGTTATTACGGCGGCAATGTATTCGGGTGTTCTCGAAGTCATCAATGATAAGTATACCTACACTTGGCACGAGATATTTCCGGATAGTAAAATCGTAAGCACAAATGCAAAAGATGAAATTGTAAATATTGACAGAAAAAAGCGTTACCCGTCTTTAACCTGTCGTTCGTTGTATGGAACATTGAACGGTGCTTGCGACTGTAATGGTTTTCTCATTAGCGATGACCTTATCGGCGGCATCGAAGAAGCCTTAAACAAAGATAGGCTTGCTTCGGCGTGGTTCAAAGTAGATAATAACTTAATTCCCCGTGCAAAGGAAAGCGCAAAACGGTTGTGGGTTGGTACACGATGGTCTATTTCAGATCCTGCGGGTATTAGAATGGAACTTCTTGAAAACGATCCTGCATACAAAAACGTTCGCTATCGAATTATCAATATGCCCGCCCTCGATCCACAAACCGACGAATCAAATTTTGAATATGATTACGGTGTAGGCTTTTCAACCGAATATTACAAGCAAAGACGGGCTTCATTTGAACGAAACAATGATATGGCATCTTGGAACGCTCAATATATGCAAGAGCCTATCGAGCGAGATGGCACGCTCTTCTGCCCCGACGATTTACGGTACTATAATGGAGTGTTACCGTCAGACGAACCCGATAGAATTTTTATGGCGGTCGATCCCGCTTTCGGCGGCGGGGACTTCTGTTCTGCGCCTGTTTGCGTGCAGTACGGAAACGATTGTTTTATCCCCGACCTTGTATTTGATGCGGGCGATAAAAAAATTACACAGCCCAAAATCATAGAAACTATTCTACGAAACAAAGTTCAAGCGGCACGCTTTGAAGCAAATAATGGCGGTGAAGATTATCAGCAAGCAGTAGAAAAAGAATTGCGAAGTAAAAATTATCGGCTGAATATTACCTCCAAAAGGGCGAAAACAAGCGTTCGTAAGGAACAGCGCATATTTGATAAAGCCCCTGAAATACGAGAATTTTATTTTCTTGAACCTGCAAAGAGGACAAAAGAGTACAATCAGTTTATGAATAACCTGTTTGCGTTTAAGATAACAGGCAAAAACAAGCACGACGATGCCCCCGACTCACTTGCAATGCTTGTTGAAATGAAAGAAGATTCTATCGGTCAAAAGCCCGAAATTTTCAAAAAAGTGTTTTAATTTATTCTCTAATGGTTATTTTTAATAAAAATAGGTCATAAACCATTGACAACTGCAATAAAAATGGCTATAATAGTGGTAGAAAGTATTCTAAAAGGAGGAGTGTGTCGTGTCGCAACCGATAAGAACGGATTTAACCGGGCGAAAAGTTATTTATACCGATGAAAGTGAAATCACGCGAAATAACATTATCGCTGTTCTTAAAAAAGCAAAATCTGAACACGATGGGAATAGCGCGTGCATCGACTACCTTTATGAATACAACAACGGTAATCAGCCGATTTTACAACGCAAAAAAGAAGTTCGCCCTGAAATCAATAATAAAATTGTTGCGAACAGAGCGAACGAAATAACTTCCTTTAAGGTTGGCTATCTTCTTGGTGAGCCTTTGCAATATGTTAGTCGTGATTCAAAAAAGGAAATTATCACGGAGCAAATTACAAAACTCAACGAATTTATGTATTCGGAAGATAAGGCGGCGAAAGATAAGGAACTTGCGGATTGGTTTACTATTTGCGGTACTGCATTTAGGATGATTGTGCCAAAAGCCGAAAATGCAGACGGTGATTCTCCTTTTAATTTGTACACGCTTGATCCCCGGCAATGTTTTGTTGTCTACTATAACGGACTTGGAAACAAGCCCGTTATGGGGGTTAAGTATGTAGAAACAGAGAATAAGGAAGTTGTGTATAGCGTTTATACCGACAATACTTATTTTGAAATCATTGACGATAAAATCGTTAGAGAAGAGCCGCATATTTTGGGTGCTGTGCCGATTGTCGAATACCCTGCTAATAATGCCCGACTCGGCGCGTTTGAAGTGGTTTTGCCGTTACTCGATGCCTACAACCTTACTTTATCGGACAGAATCAATGGTTTGGAACAATTCATTCAATCTCTTATTAAGTTTGTAAACATTGATATTGACGAAGAGGAATTTGAAAAGTTAAAAGAATTGGGCGGCATAAAATTCAAAAGCACTTCTGAAAACCCTGCCGATGTCGGCTACATAACTCCCGAAGTCAATCAGTCGAATACAAAATTGATTCTCGACGATATGTACCAAACAATATTGACGATTTGCGGAATGCCGAATCGGAACGGCGGTAGTTCCACGAGCGATACGGGTTCGGCTGTAATAATGCGCGATGGATGGGAAGTCGCAGAAGCAAAAGCGAAAGATACGGAACTTATGTTCAAGAGATCGGAAAAACGTATGTTGCGCATTGCTTTGAGAATTGCAAATACTTTATCCGATACGAATTTGAAAATATCCGATATTGATTTGCGGTTTACTCGTAGAAATTACGAAAATATCAATAACAAAGCAACCGTTCTTACGACAATGCTTGCAAATTCCAAAATTCATCCGAAATTGGCATTTCAGCATTGCGGTATGTTTGCCGATGCGGAACTTGCTTACAAAATTAGCGAGGAATACGCCGAAGAACAGGAAAAGAAAGCAATGGAATTGTCTAAACAATCTAATAACGGAGGTGCAAATAATGATTCCGGGGATGGAAAAACGAACTCCGACGGAAATCAATAATTGGGTTGATTCCGTAAAAGAAATCTTAAAGCACGGAAACGTTGCCGAAGTAAAACGCGAAAAAGACAACGTTGTTGTTATCGAGATAAAACGGCAAGTAAAAAATAAGACCACTATAAACGGATAGTGGGACACAGCCAACAGGGGCTATCGACAAGCATTTATGCTTGCGGTAGCCTCTTTTGTTTTAAGAAATTACGCCGAAAGGCTTAAATTTGGTTAGAGAAAACCTAAATCGCACAGTCAGACAAGACTATAAAACAGAAATCAATGGTCGGAGATGACCTTAAAAAGCGCAGGAGGTTTTTATTATGTCTAAACTTAAAGAAATGCTTGGGAGTTCCTACAAAGAGGGTATGACTCTTGAAGAGATTGAATCGGCACTCGAATCCGTCAGTTTGCCGGGCGACGATCTGAAAAAGGAAGTGGATAAACTCAAAAAGGCACTCGACAAAAGCAGTTCCGAAGCGGCAGAAAGTAAACGCAAATTGCAGGAAAAGCAAACTGCCGAAGAAAAGGCAAAAGAAGAACAGGAACAGAAAGAAAAAGCGTTGCAAGAAGAACTCGCTTGTTTGAGAAAAGAAAAAGCGATTTCCGACAACAAGGCTAAACTTATGGCGGTGGGTTACGATGATGCTCTCGCAACCGATTCCGCACAAGCCATCGTCGATAACGATATGGATAAGTTTTACGCGAATCAGAAAACATTTTTGGAAAAAGTCCAAAAAGAAACGACCGAAAAACTGATGCGCGGAACACCTACTCCCCCGGCGGGCGGCAAAGCGGAAATGACAAAAGAGGAATATCGCGCCTTGTCGCTTCCTGAAAAACAGGAATTGGCAACAAAGAACCCGACACTTTACAAAAAATTCAATTCGGAGGAATAAAAAATGTTAAATCATAATCACGTTATATACGATAACGAAGTTCTTGCGAACGAAATTGAAGATCAGTTCAATTCGCATCTCGATTTGATGCGCTTCGTTACCGTCGATAAAAGTCTTGCAGGCGTTCCCGGCGACCGCAAGAAAATCCGTAGATACCGTGCAACCGATGCTACGGAACAGTTGGAAATGGGAAAAGGCAACGAAAAAAATATCGAAGTCAAGTTCTCGGACGAGGATTACGAAATTCTGCTTTTGCAGAACCGTTTCCCTTATTACGACGAAGAGCAGATGAAAGATCCTTACTGCGTTCCTGTCGGCGTAAACCATATGGCTACCGATATGTTCAACTCTTCGCAGAAGCGTATCTTTAACGAATTTTGCAAAGGTACGCTTAAAGTCAATACGACTTCTTACGATTTCGGCGCGTTTGCCGATGCCACGGCACTTCTCGATTTGCCCGAAGATGAAGATGCGAGAAAAGCAATCGAAATTTTCGGTTTCGTGAATCCGACACAGACTGCGGAACTTCGCAAAACGCTCAAAGACGATTTGAAATATGTAGAAGCGTTTGTAAGAAGCGGTTATATCGGCACGGTTGCAGGTGTAAACCTTTACACGAAGAAAGATGCTCCGACGAATTATATCGTTATCGGCACGAGAAAAGCCGTTACCTACTTCGTTAAGAAAGGTACGGAAGTTGAGCAGGAAAGAATCGCAAACGAACGTCTTAACAAGATTTACTCCCGCAAATACTTCTTGCCTGCCCTTACCGACGAAACGCAGACCGCAAGAATTATCAAAGGTGCGAACAACGAGGGTGCAAAAATCACTTCGACTTCTCTTGCCGCAGGTAAATTGGAAACGGCGTATACCGCAAGCCTTACCACGACCGGAACGGGAACTGTCAAATGCGCTATCGAACGCGGTGAACTTCCCGACGGCATTTCGATGTCCGATGCAGGTGCTTTTTCGGGTACTCCTACGAAAATGGGCAAATGGACGTTCACCGTCATTGCGGATAACGGCTACGGCGTAGCAAGCAAAGAATTTACGCTCGAAATCGGGGCGAAATCTTAAAGCAAACGGAGGTAGGCTATGGCAACAGACAAATTAGAATTGCTTAAAACTATATACGGCGATGGCGAAGATGTTAAATTGCTTGAAGCCTACCTCTCTATCGCCGGGGAAGCGATTCTTAATCGCCTTTACCCTTTTGACCATTCAAAAACCGAAGTCCCCGAAAAATACGCTTTAACGCAAGTAAATATTGCCGTTTATTTGCTCAACAAGCGCGGCGCGGAGGGTGAATTACAGCATAATGAAAACGGAATAGACCGCACATACGAGAGTGCGGATATTCCTGAAAGTATGCTGAAAGGCATCATTCCGCATTGCGGGGTGTTCGGATGAGAACTCTGAATCGTAACAAACGGGGCTTTTACTATTACTTGTACAAAGACAAAAAAGAATTGCTTGACGAAAACAATCATAGAACGGGCGAAAAAGTTTTAACTTATCAATCACCCGTGTTCTGTAAAGGTAATATCTCGGCAGGAAGCGGCGAAGCGCAAGCGGAGTTGTTTGGTTCGGATATTTCATATGAAAAAGTAATCGTTCTTGATGATATTGATTGTCCGATAGACGAAAACACTTTGCTTTGTGTGGATATAGAGCCAAAACAATACAAAGCGGACGAAACGCCCGTACACGATTATATCGTGAAAGCCGTGGCAAAATCTTTGAATGTTTTCGCCATAGCAATAAGCAAGGAAAAGCCCGATGAAAATTAAAATCTCATTAGGCAATATATCGGAAGCCATTAAGCAAGTCGAAGCATATAAACAATCGTTAGCCGATAAGCAACGCGAGTTTCTGCAAAGACTTGCCGAAATAGGTGTATCAGAAGCCTCTGCACGTTTTAGCACCGCTCAATACGACGGCACAAACGATGTTAAGGTCGATTCCCCTGAATGGATAGACGAAAATAAAATTGCCGTTAGAGCGGTAGGAAATGCAGTTACGTTTATTGAGTTCGGCACAGGCGTATTTTACAATACTTTTGCCGATACTCACCCCGCCGCAGACAAATACGGGTTTTACATTGGTGGCTACGGTCAGAAGCGAGGGCGAAACGATTTTTGGTATTATAAAGGCGAACCGGGAACAAACGGCGAAATACCATCAAACCCAAAATTAGCGGCAAAAGGTTTGATGTTCACACACGGCAACCCGCAAAACCGCTGTATGTGGGAAGCGAGCAAAAAGATAAAGGACGAAATCTTAAATATTGCACGGGAGGTATTCGGCAGATGATAGATTGCGAAAATGAAGTATTCGATATTGTATATTCGGCTCTTTCGGCTAAATTTCCAAAAATCGAAATTACAAGCGAACCTAATCTATCCCCTGCGAAATTTCCTTGCGCAAGTATTTACGAAGCAGATAATTTCGTTTATAGTAAAACGCAAGACAGCGGGAGCAACGAAAATCACGTTAAAGTTATGTTTGAAGTTTATGTTTTTTCAAATAAGAAAACAGGACGGAAAACGGAATGCAAAAACATTTTTAACGTGATAGACGAAAAAATGCTATCAATCGGCTTTACACGGACAACCAAACAACCGTTACAGCCGACGGATAACATTTATCAAATGATTGGCAGATACGAGGCTGTCGTATCAAAAAATAAAACCATATACAGGAGGTAAGTATGAATACTTATAAGACCTTTTTAATGCAAGGTGCGACTACGGGCGGTTCTACGACTTGGACGAAACTGCTCGACATTAAGGACTATCCCGATTTGTTCGGTTCACCCGAAAAATTGGAAAAAACCACTCTTTCCGACAGAGCGCATACCTACGATGAGGGCATCGAAGAAAACGAGGGCTTGGAATTTACCGCTAACTACGATAAAACCACGTTCGATACGCTCCGCGCCCTTAAAGGCAAGGAAACCGATTTTGCGGTATGGTTCGGTGGAACGGAAAACGGCGACGAAGTTACCCCGACCGGATCGGACGGCAAGTTCAAGTGCAAAGGAAAACTTTCCGTTACTATCGTAGGAAAGGGCGTGAACGAAGTTCGCGAAATGAAAGTCAGTATTTGCACGACGAGTGCGCTCGTTGAGGATGATGATTAAGGAGGCATACAAAAATGGCAAAACAGATTAAACTGAAACACGAAAACAAGGAATACACTCTCGAATTTAACCGTAAATCGGTTGAAACGATGGAAAAACAGGGGTTTTCCCTATCCGAAATTTCGGATAAGCCGATGAGTGTTCTTCCGAACCTTTTCGCAGGCGCATTTTTGATGCACCACAAATTTGAAAAAAGAGAAGTGATCGACAAAATCTTCAACGGCGTTCGCAACCGTGAAGCACTCTTTTCCACCCTTGTCGATATGTACAACGAACCTATCGTTGCCCTTATGTCCGAACCGACCGACGATGAGGGAAACGTGGAGTGGACGGTGCAGTAGTAAGTGATGCACCGCCCGTAAGCGACGGGGATGCGGATATTGTTCGTATCCCCGAAAAAACTTACACGGAAGAATTTTACGAGGCTTTTCCGTTTTATCTATCCATAGGTATGACGGCTGATGAATTTTGGAATCAAGATTGTTTGCTTACAAAATATTATCGTAAAGCCTTTGAAATGAAAAAGAATAGGAAGAACGAAGAATTATGGCTACAAGGCTTGTATATGTACAATGCTCTCTGCTCCGTTTCCCCGCTTTTGCACGCATTTGCAAAAGATGGAACAACGGCATTGCCGTATCTCGATAAACCTATTCCGCTTACGCAAAAAGAAGCCGAAGAACGTGAAATCGCGGCGCAGAAAGAGCGTTACGAAAAAATGAAATCGGCTATGCAGAAAAAAGCAAATAAGAATAAACAGGAGGTATAAACGTGTCAGATCGTGAGCCTATTGATTCGTTACAGATAGAAATAGAATCGTCGTCCACCGATGCAAGCAAGAGTTTAGATGCGTTGGTATCTTCTCTCAAAAAGTTAGACCGCATCGGAAAGTCTAACTCTTTTTTATTAGTAAAGAAAAGACTTAAAGGCATTGCAGAAGTTCAATTCGATACGCTCGATAAGCAACTTCGCTCGATTACCAAAAACATTAAGACTTTGGAAATCTACAAAAAAGCCCTTAAAAATCTTGAAATTTCTACACCGAAAATTGACACGACGAGTGTTACCGAAGCCGTTGATAAAGTGGCAAGTGAACTCGAACGGGTTGCAGAACCCGCTATCAATTCCGGGGAAGTTTTTGGTGGAAATCAAACGGCTGTTAAGCCTGTTTGGCTTGAAGATATTCAAAAGGAAAGCGACGAAATTGTAAACTCTTTTGACAGTTCCGTTGAAAGCATTACTACCGCAAAAGCGAAACTCGATGCGGCATTATCAACAAAACAGGAAAAATTTTCAGGCGAAACGGCTTTCATAAACGGCTCAAATTTTGCCGATATGTTTTCTGATAAGATGGCAAAGTTGGAATTACAAGCAACCATTTTAACAGACAAAATGGCAAAACTCGCTAACGCAGAAGATGCAGATCCTACGCAATGGAATACGCTTGAAAAGCAACTCCTTGCAGTCAGATTGCAGTATCAGGCTATCGAGCAACAAACAAAGAAAAATGCCGCCGCAGTGGAAGAACTTGGCGATAAAAGTAAGAAAACACAAAATTTTCTCGGAAAAATGTGGAGCAAATTCAAGAACGTTGCGTTTTATAGAATTGTGCGTACTTTGCTCGCTCAACTCACGAGAAGTATTACTGCGGGCTTGGAAAATATAGCAAAATTCAATGAGGATGCTAACAATGTAATGTCGGCATACAAAACTGAATTTACATATATTAAAAACAGTTTAGGCGCGGCATTACTTCCCATCTTGCAATCCTTGTTACCTACCATCGCACGCATAAGCGATTGTTTCGTAGATATAACGAACAGTATAGGAAAAATTTCTGCCGCACTCAACGGGCAAAAATCTTTCTTGCAAGCGAAAAAATATGTGCAGAGTTATGCCGATACGCTTGAAGAAGTTAAAAAATCAACCGTAGGCTTTGACGAACTCAATATTTTGGGAAACAATTCTTCAACGCAAGACGATGCTTCTCAAATGTTTGAACAAGTCGATATAAGCGGATGGGATGTCGCAGGCTCTATTGCAAAAATCGCGGCAGTTGTCGCAAGTCTTACTGCACTTATTTCCCTCATAAAAGGCGTAAACCTTGGAATGGTCTTTACAAAAATGGGCGCAGGACTTAAAACCGCGTACAACTCTGTAAAAAATACAACGAAATGGAAAAAAGCAGGGGTTGCTATTGCGGCGATTGCTGTTGAAGCAGGAGTAGTTGGAACGACGATGTATGATATGGTGAGAGGTAGCAAAAGCGTTGCTTCGGGACTAATTACAATCGGCGTTGTCGGTACAGCCGCATTTGTGGCTATTTCTGCGGCATTTAACAGTACCGGAATAGGTTTAATCATAACATTGGTTGTTGGGGCTATTGCAGGCATAATCGGAGGAATGAAAGCAGTAAGTGATAATGCGAAAGATCGAGAAATGGAAAAATTTTGGAAAGTTTCGGGAGTTGCTATAAACGATTGTACAACTTCGCTTGACAATTATTTCCGCGCTCTTGGTGTTGGAAAGCAACAAGAATGGAATGAAACATTAGAAGATGCGAACGGAACTTTGACCGATGCCATTTTCAATTATAATACACTATTCGCATCTATTCAAGGCGATAATATCAGCACGAAAAAACTGACCGAATTAAGCGATGCTTTCAATTCGTTAGCGGATGCGGCAACCGCCGTAAATAAAGCGGCTATCGGCAGTTTAATGGCAAGCATTAAAACGGGTATTGAGATGAACATTACTCCTGAATTGACGGCTAAATTAAGTGGACTTGTTAATTCGCTCGAAGCCGCACAAGATTTATTGAATGTGAAAATTCAAGGTATAAAGTCTGAATATCAGAAAGTGTTAAACGATGTTGCAAACAGTGGTGGAAATGTTACAATCGACCAAAGAAAAAAACTTGAAGAACTTCGTGCGGAAATGAACAAGTTTACTCTTTCCGATACTACTGCGGCTGAATTGTGGAATATATCTTTGCAAGAAGCAAAAAACAAAGGCATCAATGCGGGGTTTAATAAGGACGATGTAGCCTCTGCTTTGGACGATTTAGTTAAAAAGCGTGATGAATATCTAAAAACTTTGCAGACAAATTACGCTTCAAGCGTAGGCACTTTGAAGCAAATGATTGAACTCGATAAGACAGAGTTCGGCGGTGCTTTGGGTTTTTCTGATAACGATTTAGCAATTCTTGCCGCAAGTTATAACGCACAGTTAGAAGAAGTAAACAAGCAATTTAACAACATTGTTGAGGGAGTTTATAACGGTTTGAATGCTAACGCAATGAAAGATCCGAGCAATGGTTGGAAAGATGTTTCTGCTTGGATTTGGAATTGGGGTTACTACGGCGAAAAGTCTGCTTATAAAGAACAGCAAAGCATTCTCGATATGATTAAAGGTTATTTGGGTAGTATCGAAGATAAAAAAGTCGATACCCCCGAATATTCAAGCACTTCACCGTGGAAATCTTATCAAGATGCCGCAAATGCGGGATATAGCAACATTCGTACAGAACACGAATTTAATCGTGGAAATAACAAAGACAAACAAAAATACGGCAATTATCAGGCATATTTGGATGCTATGTACAAGAAATATGTACTTGGGGCTTCGACATATGCTACGGGTGGTTTCCCGGAAGATGGTTTGTTCTTTGCAAATCATTCCGAAATGGTCGGTAAATTCAGCAACGGGAAAAACGCAGTTGCAAACAATGAACAAATTGTTGAGGGTATTAAACGTGGTGTTTCCGAAGCAATGAATGAATCGAATGGTAACGGTGGCGGTTCTTGGATAATTCAAGTCGTTGATGTTGACGGAAACATTAAAGGCGAAAAGATTGTTACGGCGGCAGAACGCAAAAACCGTCGCGATGGAAAAACAGTTATTTCAATAGGAGGTTAAGGTATGGTAGAAATTGATGAACATAATCCCATAAAAAGCGTTAACGGTTTCGCCATACCCTGCCCCTCGTCTTTTAAGTGGAAGTTGGAAGATATTTCTTCAAGCGATGCAGGACGAACCGAAGATACAAAAATGGATAAAAAGCGCATCGGGCAAGTGGTAGGTATAGACCTTGAATGGAAAAATGTATCTATCACCGATGCCGCGCAGATTCTAACCGCTTTTAACCCTGAATACATAAATGTTTGCTATTTGGATGCAAAAGCAGGTGAATTTGTTACATCGGAATTTTATGTCGGAAATCGTAATGCCCCGTTGTACAACGCCGCTCTTGGAGTATGGCAAAGTATAACGCTGAATATTATCGAGCGCGACGGGAGGTAAATTATGTATCCTATTCCCGATGAAGTTATGTCGCTGTTTAACCGAAATTATAGACAAATAGTATCTATTACAGGAAAGAACGGCACAAAAACTTTTGAATTGACAGAATCAAATATTGCACAGGGCGGCTTATCTATAAACCGTTATTGTGTGTCCGGAAGTAAAATCGAAATCGGTTCGGCTATTGCAAGCGAATTAACTCTTAAACTTGATAACAGAGATGACCGATATGAAGATACTCAATTTGAGGGCGAAGAAGTCGAAGTAAAAATCGGAATAAAGAAATGGGATGCTTATAGGTGGGAAAACGCAAAATTGCATTGGATTCCGTGTGGTTTCTTCACGGTTGACGAAACTCCGCGTAAATTAGCCTACATCACCCTTACCGCTCTCGATAGAATGGTGCGTTTTGATAAGGAAGTAGAAGTAGACGATTTAACATTCCCCACAACGATAGCAACTCTATTAACGGTATGTTGCAACAACTGCGGTGTGCCACTTAAAACGAATCCTACTTCTTTAACGAACTCGAATTACATTGTACAAAACTTCCCCGAAACCGATGGTTTGACTTATAGACGAATCATTCAATGGATAGCCGAAATAACCGCTACTTGCGCATTTATTGATTGGGACGGAAAATTGTGTTTCAAATGGTATTCCGATAATGATTTTTCAGTAAGTCCGTCGGAACGATATTCGTCGGATATGTATGAGCAGGATATAAGTATTTCAGGTGTTCAGATTTCCGACGACGATGACAATGTGTACTTGGCGGGAACGGATGATTATGCTTTCAATATCGAGAACAACGGACTTATTCAAGGCGATCAAGAAACCGTAGCCGCCGCCATTTATGAGAAAGTGAAAGGTTTTACATATCGACCTTATAACTGTACTTGCAAGCCTATGCCTTATGTTTATCCGCTTGATGGCGTAATTTACACCGATAAAAAAGGCGTTAAACATAAAAGTATAGTTACAAACATTACTTTCAAAATGAATGCCGCAACTTCGTTAGAGGGCAAGGGCGAAACAAATGTCAAAAACGGCTACGCTTCGGCTAACCCTCTCACCAAAGGCGAATCCATTGTTTTGAAAAAACTCGAAAATCGTATAAGCAAAAAAATCTCTAACTATGAGCAAGCAAGCCTTGATATGAACGAACTTATATCAAACTCCCTTGGCTTATATCGTTCGACGGTTACTGAAAATGATGGAAGTGTTTCGTATTATTACCACAATGCCTCATCGCTTGACGATAGCAACATAATCTATACATTTAAGGCAAACGGCTTTGCTTGGACGGACAAATGGGAGGGTGATGAAACGGTATGGCAATATGGCATTACGAAAGACGGCAACGCTGTTCTAAACATTCTTTCCGTTCTAAAACTAACCGCAGACCAAATTGATGCAACCGATTTGCACGTTAAAGCCGCTAATATTGATGAAACAATCTCATCAGCACAGATTACTGCGGGAGCGATTACTACCGATAAACTTGCTGTCGGCGCAATCGGCGGCTTCAACATTACGCAAAGTTATATCGAACACGGTGGAAAAACAGCATACAACGATGAAAAAGACGGTGTATTTATCAGTCCTAACGGCATCGGACTCGGAAAGAAAAAATTCTATGTTACTTCCGACGGTGAAATGTGGGCAGAAAATGCACATATCGCAGGCGAAATCATAGCGACCGCCGGGACGATAGGAACGTGGAAAATCGGTGTAAACGACAATTATTTACATAGTACGGTTGGTGTCTATGGAAAGTATAGTTACACTACGACAGGTTCTAATTTTATCGTTGTCGAGGGGTGGAAATTTCTCGCCCTTGCCCCCAAAGGCGTTATGTATATCGTAAAAAGTGGAGCAGATTACGATGAAAGCGGAACGATTGTCGAAACTAACAACCTGCAAAATTATTCGGGTTCTATCGGTGGTGGAGGTGGAGGTGAAATAACTTACTAATGTGAGGTAAAATATGAAAGTTCAAGACACTCAACCTATTAAACCATTATGCCTGCGAATAAAAGCCGCAAAAAGCGAAATATTTGCAAGCATTTCAAACATTGCTCAAAAACAAAGTATTCCCTATTCTATCCTTGAATTGCTTGTATCCGAAGCACTATATCAAGTACAAACGGGAGCGAACAGAGAAATTACACAAGCGCAAGAATTGTATAATCAGCAACTTGCCGAATTACAAAAATCTCAAAACAAGGAGGATGACAATGGCTGAAATTACTAAATCAATCGAAGTCGATGTCGCAAAATTAAACACGTTTAAGGCGATTGTCGCAAAGCAAGGCGATAACCTTTCTCGGTATTTGAAAGTTCAATTACTGAACGAAACCGAACCTTTCAATGTCGATAAGGAAGCGAGCGCAAGCATAAATGTTGAAAGAATTGACGGACAGGCAAAAGCCTTTGCGGGAACTGTAAACGCAGACGGGACTGTTACCGTGCCGATTGCGGCGTGGGTACTCGAAATCGAGGGACAAGCAAAATGCTCTGTTTCAATCATCGTGGGCGATAAACGCCTTACTTCAACTACGTTTTATGTGGAAGTTCAGCCCGCCGAATTTTACAATGGCTCGATTTCAGAAGATGAGCATATTGACTTGCTTTTGCAACTCTTAAAGGCGGCAGAAAACGAAGATGCCCGGATAACTGCGGAAACAGCAAGACAAACCGCAGAAACGGTACGAATCAACGCAGAAGCCGCAAGGCAAACCGCGGAAACCACTCGACAGACAAAAGAAGCCGAACGAGTCGGCGCGGAGAGTGCGAGAACAAACGCAGAAACGGCGAGAGCGACCGCCGCCGCGCAAGCGGTAAGCAATGCAAATACGGCGGCTACAAACGCAAATAACGCCGCACAGCAGGTTGCTTCGGCTCTCATTGCAGGTGGGGTTCTTCCCATTTTCGATGAGGACGAACAAAAAAATTACACCTATCAGATAAAAATTAAAAACGGCTATCCCGTTCTTGTAATGACGGAAGCCGCAACGACAAATTAAGGAGGTAAAATAATATGTCGTTAGAAAATGTTTTCCCGAATAAGGAGCAATTTGACACTATGAATACCCTGCTTGCTTCCATAGCAAGTAATACGGGTTCGAGTATCAAAGTGAAGAATTTTGCCGATGTTCAGCAACTTACCCGTTTGGGTTTGGCTAAAAAAGTATTCGGCGTTGCGGAACAATTAGTCGCCGAAAAAGAAACGTCCGTTGTAGCAAGTATAGGCGATAGCACGGGTATTACCGCCGCTACGGTAGATGCGATTAAATTTATTACCGCTCTCGGAACGGCTCACGAAGCCATATATGTAGCAACTTACGACGGCGCAGTATGGCACAAAGAAAACGGCGAGAATGTTTCCCTTGTAGACTTCGGCATTACCGTAACAGGAACACCCGTAAAAGACGATAAAATCGTTATCACAGTACATACGAACAGTCTTGCGTTTGATATTGTTGACTTTAACAAGCATACGCCGCGAAACGGTCGTTTCACGAACTCGATTGATTTGCTCTTGCACGATATTGCAACCTACGGCACTATTCCGTTCTGCGCGGCGCAACTTCTTTATCGCACCGATGTGGAACTGCCTGCGGGAAATTATAAATTTACCCTTGACCACGCGAGGTACGGCAACGGCACGGAATACGACGGAACTTATATGTTTACGACCACGAAACCGATTCCCGTTGACGGGGGTTTTAGGCATACGAATATCGGCGG
>ERZ779851.1733-NODE-1733-length-18336-cov-113.962967_pt1 | contig 18336 bp, 10 predicted proteins | sample MGYA00511094_ERZ779851 | MGnify/ENA primary metagenome ERZ779851 (study PRJEB29588, sample SAMEA2155512) | human gut metagenome | biome: human gut; feature: human-associated habitat; material: faeces | place: Denmark | collected 2008/2010 ...
TAAATACCTGCGACTGGAATTGAACCAGTTAGGTTAGTGTCATGCCCGACACACACAAAGAAAATCCTAACTACTTAGCAAGCAGTCAGGATTTTATCATGTGCGCCTGATAGGACTCGAACCTACACGGCCTGAACCACTAGATCCTAAGTCTAGCGCGTCTACCAATTTCGCCACAAGCGCATTTGCGAGTGCAAAGATACAACTTATATTTCAATTAGAAGAAGAAAAAGACAAAAAACTTGGAAGTTGCTTGCTTTTTCGCAATTTTATTACTATTTTTGCAAACTGAGATAATGGCGCGAATCTATACCTCAAAGAACTTTAGCAAGTTCTGTTACAATTACTTCCCAACTTGCGAAGCCAGAATTACTAACCCAAAAAGATGATATCACAGAAGAATATACCAACTATTTTTACCCAGGTAGAGTTTTTCTACTCATTGGCATGCTATACTGTCATCCTGTCTGGCACATTCTGTGCCATAGTGAGATGGTGTCACATGTGCCATCCTTTCGACAAGCAGGGCGATTACTTTTATCCTGCCCGCCGGCAGATGACTTTCTTCTATGCTGCCACCGCCTTGCAGTTGCCATACGTACTGTGCCCGGCAGATCCCGGAACATGGTTTTTCGCACGAAGCTTTGGCATTCTTTACTATCCCGTATGCTTTGCCATGCTCTACCACCGCTATTTCCAAATGGGAAAGATGTGGCGAAAAGTGTCGTCCGTCTTCTATTTCCTCACCCCTTTCCTGCTGCTCGGAGGTTTGTTCACCATTGTGGTTTTCCATGCGGAGGAGATTCTTCTGCCCTACAAACTGCAATGGGAATGTGTCGTAGGAGGCATGAGCATCCTGCTGTCCATACGTATGACAAGAGTAGGCAGATGGCTCATCAGGAAGGTTGACGAATACCACACACAGAACTTCTCGAGTGATTCCGACTTTCCTTTTGCCTTCGCCAAGAAGATACTTTACCTGCCCGTGATGTGGCTCTTGGTGATGTGGATCCAATTCCTCGTTGACAGCCAACTGCTAAAAGCCTTCATCGACCTGTTCCTTGCAGCATGGCAAATACGATTCCTCTGCAGAATTCTGCATCCCAACAAACTGATTCATTCTGCACAGGGACAGGAAGGCATGGACACGATAGCACAGGACAACATGGAACGAGTGCTTAAAGAGACTGAATTCTTCGAACAAATAGTGCAGTCGGCAGACAACCAAACAATGGAGGAAACAAATATCAAAGATATAGAAAATGCCGACGACGAACCGGAACTACAGGAGCGCAACAGGGAAAACAGCAGGTTGCAGATAAAACAGGAAAACTGGGAGTCGGTAAAAAACGAGGTGCTGACCATCGTAAGCCGCAGATATCTGGAACCCAGCCTGAAGCGAATAGAAGTGGTGCGCGATGTCAGTTCGATGAACCACACTCTGGCAGGCACCTTCATCACACAAGTGGGATTCTACAGACTGGTCAACGCTTTCCGCATCCGTCATTACGAAAGGCTGATGGCATCCGACTCTTCTGCCAACATAGGACAGGAAGCCGCTGCCGAGCTGTGCGGTTTCAAGAACAGATGGGGACTCACCAATGCCAGAAAGCGACTCAAAGACTTCGACTACGACCTGATAGAGAAGTATGTGAGCTGAACTTTTTACCTTTTTTACTCAACTTTCGCTTTACTCAACTTCCGCAAATAGGGATATTCAATAACCTTATCCGTATGGAGGGAAAAATGATATAAAAGCACAATATAGGTATAAAAACTGCTTGAAAGGAACAAAATCGACGTGAACGTGCGGTGGATTTAGTTAAAAAATACTGAATCCACCGCACGTTCACGTTAAAAAACTGAGGTTCACAACAAAAAACTGAGGTTCACTCCCGTTGATTAGTTTTTACTTATTTTTGCAGTCGAAAGTAATAACCTATTTTATTAACTGCTTCCCTTTTTTATATTTATATTGTAATAAGATATATGAAAGTAAATATATTTAAAAGGTGTATAAGGAAAAGTGGAGCTTAAAACCTAAATTAATTATGAAAAAGAAGTTTTATCCTATGTTGCTCATAGCAGCCTTGAGCTTGTCGGCATGTACGGACGTAACTGAACCTACTGTCGATTATGGTGGAAACACATTTATCAATGACTACTCGGCACTGGTAGATGCAGTCAATAACTTGAACAAGACTCTGAAAGAGCGCTTTGATGCCCTCAACACATTGTTGAGAGACGGCATGGCAGACATTAAGTTGGCAGTAGATGCCAACACGGGTGCCATCACTGTATTGAGTGAGAATACAAAGAATGGTCTTAAAGACATCAACACATCTTTATTTAATGGTTTCGAAGCCTTAACCGCACAATTGACCACACTCACGGGTCAGGTAACCGCACAGGGCGAAGCCATCGTATACGCCATGAATCAGAATGGCGAGATCCTACGCCTGCAGATAGACGCCACCGGTAAGCTTATCTCAGCACAGATCTTGGCTTCTGGCAATGCCCTTGTAGATGTGATCAACAACCAGGGCAACACCATGGCTGAGCGCATAGCAGCCTTGACAGCTGCCGTGAAGGGTGGATTTGCCGACATCAAGGTGGAAATTGACAAGAACACGGGTGCTATCACCGCACAGGGCGAAAGCCTCAAGGCTGGTCTCAACACCATCAACACCACACTGCTCAACGGCTTCACAGCCATCAAGACTACGATAGACGATAATGGCAATAAGATGGTGACCGCATTGAGCGAAAATGCTGAGGTTCTGCGCCTGCAGATTGACACCACAGGCAAGCTTCTCAATGCTACCTTAATCGCCAAGGCTGATGCTATCATCAAGGCTATCAACGACCAGACTTCTACTATGAAAGAGCGCTTCAATGCTCTGACCACAGCTATAGAGACAGGTCTGAAGGACATCAAGGTGGAAATCAACAAGAACACAGGTGCCATCAAGCTCCTCGATGACAATACTCAGGGCAGCTTAGGCAATATCAACACCAACTTGCTCAAGATAGACGAAACTCTCTTGAACGGTTTCACAGCTATCAAGACCACTATAGACGATAATGGAGATAAGATTGTGACCGCTATGAACAAGAATGGAGAGGTTCTGCGCCTGCAGATTGACACCACAGGCAAGCTCCTCAATGCTACCATCGTAGCTAAGGCTGATGCCATCATCCAAGCAATCAACGACCAATCAAATAGTCTGGCTGAACGTCTCAATGCACTCACCTTAGCTGTACAGACTGGTCTCGCTGACATCAAGGTAGAGATAAACAAAAACACGGGTGCCATCAAGCTTCTTGAGAAGACAACAAAGAATGGTCTTGCTCAGATCAACACCACGCTTGTTAATGGTTTCACCGAGCTGAATACCAAGATTGACAATCATGGCAAAAAGATCGTGACTGCTATTGGTCAAATGAGTGATACGTTCGAAGCACAGAGCAAACTGCTCCGCCTCACCATCGACACCAACGGCTCACTCATCGTAGCACAGCTCAAGAATAGTATCCTCGACCTCACAACAGAATTGAAGAGCCAGACTCTTACTCTGGGTAGCAAGATAGAAGCCATCAACACCACCGTTGGTGCAGGACTCGCAAAGATTGAGGTTGTCAACGACAAGATCAACACCACGCTCGACCTCCGTCTCACAGCAGTGGAGAACAAACTTGGTAGCAACAACACTTCACTTGGCGAGATCAAGACAGAACTCAGCAACCTGAAGACCGCCATCGACAATGTGAACACCAACATCACCGCGGGCTACACAGCAGTAAAGGGTAGCATCGATGACATGACTGGACAACTCACCGTTAAGTTGAGTGACAACACAACAGCCATTGTCAACATGGAGAACGGCATGAAGAACCAGCTCATTGCTCTGAAGGAGATGATAGAGCAGCAGGGCGGCAAGATTGTTACTGCCATCGGCACAAATGGTGACGTCATCGTAGCAGCAGTCAACGAACAAGGCGGCATTATCGGAACAGCCATCACCACACAGGGAGGCGAGATTAAGGGCTCTATCACAGGCTTGGAGAACGGCATAAAGAGTGCCATCACACAGCAGACAACCGACATGAACCTTGTCATCGCAGGAGTGGTTGATGCTATCACCGCACAGACCGCAGCTCTCAACACTGCTATCGCTAAAGGAGTTAGCAAGGTAGTAAAATCTAACACCAAGTTGCAGACTGCCCTTACCACAGCCATTAATGAGCTGAAGGACAAGCAGGATGCCAACTCACAGGCCATGCTGAAGCAACTGGAAAAGATGGCTGCCGACAACGGAATCTATCAGGATCCAGCCGACAAGACCTCTGTATACATGGAGCCTTCTATGTGGGTAGCAGTCAATGCAAATCCAGAACTGAAGAAAATCATCTCAGACATGCTTGAGGTACAGAAGCCTACCATCCTGTGCAACGCCTACTATTCAGCTTATACAGGCACGGTACAGAACAACAACTTAATCAAGGTAAATACCGAGCAAGTTGTTTCAACAACAGAAGTTGTGGCAGGTACACTCCAGCCCATGCAACTCGCCAACGGCAAGAAGGTTATCAGAATAGCCAAAGTGCCAGAGCAGATGAATTATAATATTACTTCAACCGTTAAGAACATCTTACACATCCTTTACGTGGATGCCAAAGGAAAGAATAGCCTCTCCTATGGAGGAGTCAGCAACACATTGCTTAACTTGACTACCTATAAAGATGGAGTCATCATGTCGGTTTTGAAGTGCAACTTTTACTTGCAAAATGATGCTGATGCAACAGGAACTCCAACTTTCGAGTATACCGAATAAGTAAGAATCTGCAGAAAGAGCATGAACATCTCATGCCGATATGCTACCGCATTACAAATTCAAAGCAGTTACAATTATGAGAATAAAACGTTTAACCTTGGCAGTCGCCGTCTTAGCGACGGCTGCCACACTCCAAGCACAAACCTACAATGATACGGTGCGTACTCATACTTGGTCGGTTTACATCCAGGGAGGAGGAACTCTGTATCATGGCATGAGGGGTATGGACGATATAGCTAAAAGAAAGCATATCATGCCCTTCGGAGGTGTCGGAGTGAAATACAATATCAAGCCCTGGGTAAGACTGGGTTTGAACTTAGAGTACGACATGCTCAGGTCGACAGACAAGGGCATGCTCTCTACCACAACGAACAAGGATTATGAGATAAAAGATCCTTCTACAGGAAAAACCTATCCTACGACCTTGGAGACCAAGATGGACAGATTCCAGAACCGCTATACCATGCAGTACGCCATGGTCGACCTGAATGTAGACTTCAACATCATGGAGTTCTGGCACAACCGCAAGGCTCAGCAGCTCAACCTCTGGTTGGGAGTCGGTGTCGGTTATCTGCGTGGATGGAGCCGCAACTCCACTACCTTCTCTTGCAGAGAAATGGCTGTTGCCAAGGGTGAAGGATACTACAACGTCTACACCCACAACTACATGAAGAGTCATGCCTTCAACGAACATGTTGACGCGATGTATATCCCGGCAACCCTGTCGTTGGAATACGACCTTTCCTCTCGCTGGACAGCAGGTGTATTCGGCAGATACAGCTATCTGCCTCTCAACAAGGACTTGACCCCTAAGGGAATGTACAGTGCAGGAGTGGTTCTTCGCTTCAACTTCGTCAGCAAGGTGATGCCAAGCAACAAGGCCCGCTACTACAAGGCTCTGAGAGATCAGACCGAAATGAAGGAAGCCTACGAAAAGCAATTGGCTGAAAAGCAGCGTGCATACGACGGATTGTCTGAGAGTCTGAAGGCTTGCCGCAAGGACAATGCCGAGCTGCAGTCATTGCTCGACGACTGCGAGAAGTCGAAGAAGGTGAAATCTTACGAGGTATTCTTCACCGTAGACAAGACCAACATCACGACTCAGGAAAGACTTCGCTTGAAGAAGTTTATCAACACCCTGAAGGAACAGGGCGACTACAAGCTTACCATCATCGGTGAGGCTTCGTCGGACGGAGTTTCTTCAAAGAACTACAAACTCAGCGAGGGTCGTCTGAACAATGTTGTCAACTTCCTGAAGAAACAAGGCATCAAGGACTTCGACATCAAGTTGGGGAAGGCCATTGGCGACAGCAACGGCTGTTCAAAGGAGGAATGCCGTAGAGTTTTGATTATTATTGAGTAATAATACAGGGTAAATCTTTTCTTTTAAGCCGCCACAGATAGCTTTAAGCTTCTGGGGCGGCTTTCTTTATGGGGAAAGAAGTTTCTTCTTTAACTTCTGAAGCAACTCCCCTATTGATCCTTCAGCCAGTCGCGGTCTTTTTCGTCTTCCGCAGTAAAGTTCTTATCGTCGAAGAGGCTTGTCTGTCCTGTCAACTCATCGATAATCTGTTGCTGGCTCTTGCCGGCATCAGGGTCGAGGTTCTCGTCGGATGATTTTGCCTTTGTCCGGGACGACACTTTGCCGTCGGCAGCATCGCCCTCGGCTGTCGTCTCATCGCCCTCGGCTGCGTCGGCAGCATCGGCTGTATCTGCAGGCTCTGGGAAACGGGTCGGCTCTATTTCCTCTATAGAACCGATGTTCCAGGTAGAGAGTCGTTTTCCCTTAGCCTTGAAACTCTTCTGTGCGATAAACTGCTCGGCGTCGATTTCCTCGGCAGGACGCACAGCATCCACACCTCCATAAGTCACCTTGATACGAGGATAAACTGTATCAGTAAGGAGAATCAGCTTGCTATTGACATTCTCGCCAAGGAAGTTCTGATGGCGCTTGGCAGCGTCCATGGTGAATCGCTTGATGTAAGGATAGCCTTCGTTGTCGGCATCATAGAGAACGGCAGTCCATATCTTATGCTCGTCCCACTTTTCCAGTCGCAGGATATTGTCCTCGTAGTGGTTGTTGGGGTCGAAGTTGGTGATATAGAACTCGCCATTGTCGAGAACCACCAAGATATATTCATCGTCATTAAACTCGCCGAGGAAACGTCCGTTCTCGTCGTAATTGATACGGTTGACATCAGGATCGAACCACACCTTTCTTCCTCCCAAGGTACTGTGTCCATGACTCTTCAGACCAATGCGACGGATGGTTCTCCTGGTGAGCAGATTGCCCTTGGCGGCACGTCCCTTGATGATAATATCCGAGAAGTCTTTCTCGATAAAGATGCTCTGTCGCTTCTTCGAGAGGTCTGGATCCAGTGTTATCTTGATGATTTCAGCCTCGCCGTTGGGGTTGGCCGTGAAGTAGACGACACGGCTTCCGGGCGTTCCCTGCGTGATGTCGTACATCTTGTCGCGTGTCATCGACGTCACGTTGAATCGCTTGATGAAGTATTCGCCCTGCTTGCCGTCACGATACACACAGTTGTAGATGGTTCGCTTGTCGTTCTTCTTGAACACCTGCACATGGAGGATGTTCTTTCCTACGAAGATCTTGTCGGCCACCTTGGTCACCTTGAACTTTCCGTCCTTATAGAAGATGATGATATCGTCGAGGTCGGAGCAGTTGCACACCAGCTCATCCTTCTTCAGTCCTGTACCCACGAATCCTTCCTGTCGGTTGATGTAGAGTTTCTGATTGGCCTCCACCACCTTGGTCACCTCGATGGTGTCGAAGTTTCTTATCTCGGTGCGTCGTGGATGCGCCTTGCCATACTTGGTCTTGAGATATTCAAACCAGTTGATGGTGACATCAGTCATGTGGGCGAGGTCGTTCTCTATCTCCGCCAGTTCGGCTTTGATTTTCAGCAAGAGGTCGTCGGCCTTGTCCTTATTATATTTCAGGATGCGCTGCATTTTGATTTCAAGGAGTTTCAGAATGTCCTCGCGCGTTATCTCTCTGTGGAATGCATACTCCACCTTGCCTTTTCCGTCGACTACGGCTGTGAAGAGCTTGTCCTTGAAAGGCTCCAGCTTCGAGGCGATAAAGGTCACAACCTCGTCCTGACTCTTGCTCTGCTCGAACTTGCGCTCCTTGTAGATGCGCTCCTCGATGAAGATACGCTCGAGCGAGGAGAAGAAGAGCTGTTCCTCCAGTTCACCCTTGCGCAACATCAGCTCCTTGCGCAGCAGTCCCATGGTGCGGTCTACGCTGTGGCGCAGCACATCGCTCACGGTGAGGAAGCAAGGCTTGTTGTCCTCGATGACACAGCAGTTGGGCGAGATGTTGATCTCGCAGTCGCTGAAGGCATAGAGTGCGTCCATGGTCTTGTCGGAAGAGGTTCCGGGAGCCAGATGGACGAGGATCTCCACGTTGGCAGAGGTAACGTCCTCTATCTTTCTGGCCTTTATCTTTCCCTTCTCCACCGCCTTGGTGATGGAGTCGATGAGGCTTCCGGTGGTCTTGCTGAAAGGAATCTCGGTGATGACAAGCGTCTTGTTGTCGAGTTTGTCTATCTTGGCACGCACCTTCAGCACGCCTCCACGCTGTCCGTCGTTATACTTGCCCACATCGATGGCTCCACCCGTAGGGAAGTCGGGATAGATGGTGAAAGGCTCGCCCTTGAGATAGTGTACGGCAGCATCGCAAAGCTCATTGAAGTTGTGTGGCAGCACCTTGCTGCTCAGACCTACGGCAATGCCCTCTGCTCCCTGTGCCAGCAGCAAGGGGAACTTGGCGGGGAGCGTAATAGGCTCCTTGTTGCGGCCGTCATAGGAGAGCTGCCAGTCGGTTGTTTTGGGATTAAACACCACGTCGAGCGCGAACTTGGACAGACGCGCCTCTATGTATCGTGAAGCCGCCGCACGGTCGCCGGTGAGGATATTTCCCCAGTTTCCCTGTGTGTCGATGAGCAGGTCTTTCTGTCCCATCTGTACGAGTGCGTCGCCGATAGAGGCGTCACCATGCGGGTGAAACTGCATGGTGTGTCCCACGATATTCGCCACCTTGTTGTATCTTCCGTCGTCCATTCTCTTCATCGAGTGCAGTATGCGTCGCTGCACGGGCTTCAGTCCGTCCTCGATATGAGGCACGGCACGCTCGAGAATTACATAGGAGGCATAGTCGAGGAACCAGTTCTGGTACATTCCGCTAAGATGGCGCACCGCCGAAGCATCAAACCTGTTGACAGGCTTGTAGTCGGAATGCTGTTCAGCCGCATCCAAATCTTGTGGCTCACCACCCTTCTGAAGTTCGTCTTTGTCTTTAATTTCGTCGCTCATAGATAGCTTTTAATACTTATTTTATATATTTTAGGCAAAAATACAAAGAAAATTCGAGAAAAAGGCGTATCTTTGCCGAAAATTTGAAAAATATAAGATTTCATCATGGCACAAGAAGATGTTTTTAAGAAGATTGTAAGCCATTGCAAAGAGTATGGCTTCGTGTTTCCAAGTAGCGAAATTTATGATGGTTTGGCAGCCGTTTACGACTATGGTCAGAACGGTGTCGAGCTGAAAAACAATATCAAGCAGTACTGGTGGCAGAGCATGGTATTGCTGCACGAGAACATTGTGGGTCTCGACGCAGCCATCTTTATGCACCCTACTGTTTGGAAGGCTTCAGGTCACGTGGATGCGTTCAATGATCCATTGATTGACAACCGCGACTCGAAGAAGCGTTATCGCGCCGATGTGCTCATCGAGGACCACATGGCCAAATACGAGGAGAAGATCGCCAAGGAGATCGCCAAGGCTAAGAAGCGCTTCGGCGACAGCTTCGACGAGGCTCAGTTCCGCGCCACCAATCCTCGCGTCTTGGAGAATCAGAAGAAGTTCGACAACCTTCATGCCCGCTACACCGAGGCCATGCAGGGTCCTAACCTCGAGATGCTGAAGCAGATTATCGAGGACGAGGGCATCGTATGCCCTATCAGCGGCACCAAGAACTGGACAGACGTTCGTCAGTTCAACCTGATGTTCTCTACCCAGATGGGTGCAGCGAGCGATGCTACCAGCAAGGTTTATCTGCGTCCTGAGACAGCCCAGGGTATCTTTGTCGACTACCTGAGCGTTCAGAAGACAGGCCGCATGAAGCTTCCTTTCGGTATCTGCCAGATAGGTAAGGCATTCCGCAACGAGGTTGTGGCTCGCCAGTTTGTATTCCGTATGCGCGAGTTCGAGCAGATGGAGATGCAGTTCTTCTGCCAGCCTGGCACCGAGATGAAGTGGTTTGAGTACTGGAAGAAGGTTCGTCTGGCATGGCACGAGGCACTCGGCATGGGCAACGAGAACTATCGCTACCACGACCACGAGAAGCTGGCTCACTATGCCAACGCTGCTACCGACATCGAGTTCAAGATGCCATTTGGCTTCAAGGAGGTAGAGGGCATTCACAGCCGTACCAACTTCGACCTTTCTCAGCACGAGAAGTTCAGCGGCCGCTCTATCAAGTACTTCGATCCTGAGAAGAACGAGAGCTACGTGCCTTACGATGTAGAGACTTCTATCGGTGTAGACCGTATGTTCCTCAGCGTGATGTGCCACTCTTACTGCGAGGAGAAGCTCGAGAACGGCGAGAGCCGCGTGGTTCTGAAGTTGCCTGAGGCATTGGCTCCTGTGAAGTGTGCCGTATTCCCACTCGACAAGAAGGACGGCCTGCCCGAGTTGGCTCACGAGATCGTTGACGAGCTGAAGTTCCACTTCAACACCCACTATGGCGATCCTAAGGACTCTATCGGCAAGCGCTACCGTCGTCAGGATGCCATCGGTACTCCGTTCTGTATCACCGTAGACCACGATACTCCTAACGACCACAAGGTTACTCTGCGTTATCGTGACACGATGAAGCAGGAGCGTGTTGCCATCAGCGAGCTTCGCGGCATCATCGAGGACCGTGTGAGCATCACGAGCGTACTGAAGAAGCTTGGTGAGGAGATCAAGAACTTCTAAACGAACAACGGAAAAAATCAAATACACATAGATGAATTTGAAGAATTTGAAATATCTGTTTCTGCTCATGATGTCGGCTCTTGTGCTGGCATCATGCAGCGAGACAGACGAAAACACCGACTCCGAGTACAACGAATGGCAGGCAAAGAACAAGACGGCTTTTGCCGAGATTCTTGTCAAGGCCAAGCAGGAGGGAGAAGCCAACGGATGGCACGTCTACCGCAATTGGAGTATGGAGAACCAAACGGGAAATACGGATCTCAACAACCAGCCTGTCACTCCTACCTTCAATGAGCAGGAAGACAACATCGTGGTGCAGGTGATGCAGCAGGGCGAAGGTTCTGCCGTGCGCCCTCTCTACACCGACTCGGTGATGGTCAGCTACAAGGGCATGCTGAAGAACGACTATGTCTTCGACCACAACTTCACCGGCGACTATGATGTCAACAAGGCTCAGACCAGCAATTTCATTGTGAAGGGCGTTGTCGACGGATTTGCCACTGCCCTGATGAAAATGACTCATATCGGCGACCACTGGATGGTTTACATGCCTTACACTCTCGGCTATGGTTCCAGCCAGAGCAGCAGTTTAACCATTCCTGCTTACTCAATGCTCAAATTCGAGATTGTGCTCAAGGGTTGGTACACCGATGGCAAATGGATTAAGAAATAATTCTATTCCTCCATACAGAAAGTCCTGTGCTTCTTCGGCACAGGACTTTTTTATTTTCCCCATCAACTCGGAGGAGTTTCTTCGGGAGTTTCTTCGGGAGTTTCTTCGGGAGTTAAGGAGTTAAAGGAGTTATCGCTCCCTTCGGTCGCTGAGGAGTTAAGACAATAGCCTTGAGGGAATGTTTAATGTTAAAATTCACAAGCCCACAAAGCTGTTGTCTTAACTCCTTAACTCCTTTAACTCCTTAACTCCTGAAAAAACTCCTTAACTCCTGAAAAAACTCCTTAACTCCAGATGCTCCAAAATTCAAATTCTAAAAATATGTTTCAAAGAATAAACAAGTGTATGTGTTCGCACACATTTTGGGCTTATAAGCAAAAAAAAATGTTATTTTCATGCAAAAATATACGCAAAAGTATTGCAGATTTCAAGAATAGTAGTACCTTTGCATAAGAATTATAAGTTTTAGGTTTTTAGTTAGGTAATAGATTGTGATAGGTTATTAGTTTTAGGTAAACAAGAGATTGTTATTCAAGGACGACAGGTATTAGAATCTAAAGGTAAATAAGAGATTGTTATTCAAGGACGACGAAAAGTGAATGAAGTCAGGATATAGAAAAGAGTTTTCAAGATTCTCTTTTTCTTATCCGCTGAATTCAACCCAATAGATAGAGGTTTTGTTTAAAGGTGATAAGATCTTGTATTTTGGGATAAATAGAAATTTAACATTCAAATCATAAAAATGGCGATTCCTTTTAGGAGGGATCGCCATTTTCTCGCTTTGACTGTTCCTACATACTACTGGGCAGTTCAACAGAAAACAATAAATGGCAGTATAAACATTATGTTATATAGCAAAAAGACAGAATATCTGATGGAATCGATACGGGCAGGACGCTCCATGCACCGCGGTGAGAAACTGAACCTCATCGTAGGCTTGAGTATTCCCTCCATGCTGGCACAGATTTCCACCGTCATGATGTTCTTTATCGACGCCTCTATGGTGGGACATTTGGGTGCAGAGGCTTCAGCGAGCATCGGACTCATCGAGTCCACCACCTGGCTTATCGGCAGCCTGCTGAGTGCCTTTGCCACTGGTTTCTCAGTGCAGGTAGCCCACTTCATCGGAGCCAACGACTTCGGCAAAGCCCGCCAGGTGTTTCGCCACTCGCTGCTCTGCGGCATCATCTTCAGCATCCTGATAGCCCTCATCGGCGTGGGTATTCATTCTCCCCTGCCCCACTGGTTGGGCGGAGGCGATGACATTGCCGACAAGTCATCGGCCTATTTCCTGGTCTACAGCCTCGTGCTGCCCTTTGTCTACCTGTACCACATGTCGGGCATGATGCTCAAGGCCGCAGGCAACATGCACACGCCCAGCGTCATGGCAATTCTGATCTGTCTGTGCGACGTCGTGTTCAACTACATCTTCATCTATGTGCTGCACATGGGCGTGGTGGGCGCAGCCTTCGGAACCGCCTTAGCTTATATCTGCATCTCGCTGCCCAACCTTTGGCAGGCAGCCTGCCACAACAAGATTCTCAACCTGCGTCAGGACAAGATTCGCTTCAGCTGGGTACGCGAATACGTGCGCAATGCCTTCAAGATAAGCATTCCCTTGGCCATACAGAACATCCTGATGAGTGGTGCACAGATTGTCAGCACCATGATAGTGGCGCCATTGGGCAACATCGCCATTGCCGCCCACTCATTTGCCATCACCGCCGAGAGCCTGTGCTATATGCCTGGCTACGGAATAGGCGATGCCGCCACCACGCTCGTCGGTCAGACCCATGGCGCTGGCCGCATCGACTTGTGCCGCAATTTTGCCTACATGACGGTGGGTCTCGGCATGGGCGTAATGGCAGTGATGGGTGTTGTCATGTATCTCTTTGCACCGGGCATGATGGCAGTACTCTCTCCCGTCGACGCCATCTGCGACTTAGGCACACGCTGTCTTCGCATAGAGGCTTTTGCCGAACCATTCTTTGCTGCCAGCATCGTGACCTATTGTGTCTGCGTGGGAGCCGGCGACACCTTCAAGCCTGCCGCCATCAACTTGGGAACAATGTGGTTGGTGCGCCTCACCCTGGCCTATGCCCTCTCGCAGCGCTTCGGCCTGGAAGGTGTATGGATAGCCATGACCACCGAACTGACTTTCCGCGGCATCCTGTTCCTCATCCGCCTCTATCGTGGCAGCTGGATGAACAGTTTTCTGAAAGCGAAGGGCTGAAAAACAGAACCTAATGTTAGGTTATGTTAGTGGAATGTTAGTTTAATGTTAAGAATGCAGGCATTTTGGGAAAAAACTTCCCAAATGCTTGCTTTGTCGTTAGAAATGTGCTACTTTTGCAGCATCAAGTTTATGAAAGAAGAATAAATACACATTATTATATATATAAACCAACATCAGCTATTATGAAACTTAAGAAGTTTTTTGCTGCAGCCATCGTGCTGCTTACTGCCGGACAGGCCATGGCTCAGATGATGCCACCTATCCCGGTAGACAAAGATGTGAGAATAGGCCATTTGGACAATGGTCTGACTTATTACATCCGACACAACAGTTTCCCTGAGCATGTAGCCAGTTTCTACATCGCACAGAAAGTAGGCTCTATCAACGAAAACGACGACCAGCGCGGTCTGGCTCACCTCTTGGAGCACCTCGCCTTCAATGGCTCTGAGCACTTCCAGGGCAACAGCCTCCAGGAATACCTGCAGAGCATCGGTGTGGAATATGGCCGCAACCTCAATGCCTACACCTCTATTGAGAAAACCGTGTACTACTTCACCGACGTGCCCACCACACGCGTGTCGGCAGTAGACTCATGTATGCTCATCCTGAAAGACTGGAGCAACGGCATCTCTCTCACCAAGGAAGCCATCAACGACGAGCGCGACGTGGTGCACAACGAGTACCGTATGCGCATGGTGGGACAGCAGCGCATACTGGAGCGTGCCCTCCCTAAGCTCTACCCTGGCTGTAAGTATGGCTACCGCATGCCTATCGGACTGATGAGCGTCGTCGACGGCTGCGACCCAGAGACCCTGCGCGCCTATTACCGCAAGTGGTATCGCCCAGACAACCAGGCTATCATCATCGTCGGCGACGTGGACGTAGACCATATCGAGGCACAAATCAAGAAACTCTTCGGAGGCATCAAGGTGCCAGCCAACGCTGCCAAGGTAGTGCCCGTGGAAGTGCCCGACAACAACCAGGGCATCTACGTGGTAGACAAGGACAAGGAGCAGCAGATGGGCATCTTCCAGATATTCATGAAGCACGAAGCCACACCCGACTCGCTGAAGAACGGTGTCGACTATCTGCTCAAAGGCTATATGGACAACATCTTTGCCAGCATGATGAATGCCCGCTTCAACGAGAAATCGCAGGAGCCCGACTGCCCTTATCTGCAGGCAGGAACCAGCATTGGCGACTATCTGCTCTCAAGCACCAAGGAGGCGCTCACTTCCTTCGGCGCTGCCAAGGACGGACAAATAAAGGAGGCTTATGCCGCCGTGATGCGCGAACTGAAGCGTGCACACGACTTCGGCTTCACTGCCACTGAGTATCAGCGTGCCAAGGATGAGTTTATGAGCCAGATGGAGAAGGTTTACACCAATCGCGACAAGATGAAGAACGAACAGTTCACCACTCAATATGTGGACAACTTCACCAGCAACGAGCCTATCCCTTCGGTAGAGGACGAATATCAGATCTATCAGATGCTGGTGCCTCACATCCCTGTAGAGGCTGTCAACCAGTACGCCAAGCAGTTGATTTGCGAAACCGACACCAACCTGGTGTCACTCGTCATGATGCGCGAGGCCGACGGTGCTGTTTATCCCACCGAGCAGGAGCTTGCCGACATCGTGAAGCAGGTGCGCGGCGAGAAGCTCGAGGCCTATGTGGACAATGTGAAGCAGGAGCCTCTCATCGCCCAGAAGCCTAAGGCTGGCAAGATCAAGAGCACAACAGAAGACAAGAAGCTGGGATTCAAGACCCTCACCCTCTCCAACGGTGCCAAGGTGGTGCTGAAGAAGACCGACTACAAGGACAACGAGATACAGTTTGCTGCCACAGCCAACGTAGGTTACGCAGCACTCGACAAGGCCGACTACACCTTCGCCTTCATGGGCGGCATGCTGCTCAACGCCAGCGGTCTGGGCCAGTTCTCAAGCAACGACCTCGAGAAAGCCCTCGCTGGCAAGCAGGCAAGCGTGGCTTACACCGTAACTCCTTTCAAGCATGGACTCTCAGGCAACTCTACTCCTAAGGACATCGAAACCCTCATGCAGCTCATCTACCTCAAGATGACAGCGCTGAGCAAGGACGAGAAATCGGCTGCCAACCTCCTGAGCACCATCAAGACCGCTCTTGCCAACCAGAGCAAGAACCCAGAGATGGTTTACCAGGATTCGCTGCAGAGCACCATCTACATGGGCAACAAGATGGCACGCATCCCTAAGACCGAAGACCTCGATGCTGTCAACTACGACCGCGTGCTCGAACTGGGCAAGCAGATGTTCACCAACGCCAAGGACTTCACCTTCTTCTTCGTGGGCAACTACGACGAGGCTACTCTCCTGCCACTCATCGAGCAGTACATCGCCTCTATCCCAAGCAAGGGCGCCAAACTGAAGAACAAGGCCATCCCTGTAGCTACTGGCGAGGTGAAAAACATCTTCACCAAGAGCATGGAGAACCCAATGTCGCAGGTGACCGAGATATGGTATGCCAAGACTCCTTACACCCTGCAGACAAGCGTGCTCGCCGACATCTCTGCACGATTGCTCCAGATGGACTATCTGCGCAACATACGCGAGAAGCTGAGTGCAGCCTACCATGCAGGAGCCGAGGCAAGCATGGAGCTCGACTGGGACGGACAGCTGGCACTCAGCCTGACCGGCAGCGCACAGCTCAACCCCGAGAAGCTCGACGAGGCTCTGCCTTACTTCTTCTCTGGCCTGAAGACTACCATAGAACAGCCTAACGCCAGCGATCTGCAGAAGATCAAGGAGATTCTGACCAAGCAGGCTTCGGTAGACGCCAAGACCAATGGCTACTGGACTGGCATCCTGCGCAACTATGTCATCAACGGCATCGACCTGCACACCGATTACGTGAAGACAGTAAACAGCGTCGACGGCAAGGCTATAGGCGACTTCCTCAAGAATATCGTCCTCAAGCCAGGCAACCACCTGGAAGTCATCATGAAGGCTACCAAGGAAGAGGCTGGAAAATAAAAGCTCAACGAACTTTTCAGAAATGGGAAGTTAGAGAAAACAATAAAACCATAAAAGGTCCCGTCGCAGAACCAAGTTCTGTCAACGGGACCTTTTACGTTACACGGGAAACGACGTTCCCGGAATGTCAATTCTTTTTGTGTCTTTTTGAGAAAACAATCTCTCTTGTTTTTTAAGCTCTTCTTCTAACCTTGTTAGCGAGGGCTTCACGTCGGTCATGAAGAATCTGCTGGCATTTGTCCTGTGCAAGATTCTCTACCTCTGCATTGACCTTAATTAAACTATAATCCATAACCTATTGCGATTTGTAATGTTGCAAAGGTAAGATATTCTGACTACAAGCACCACGAAAAAAGTGAGAAAAGAACACTAAAATCCTCATTTTTTGACATAAATCAAGGAGAAATAGGGAAAAACCTACAACAAATATCCATTTCCCTTTCTCCATCTGCGCTTTTTTTGCGATATTTGCACCCGAAAAAGCATAAACTCCACACTGGACTTCCGAACACAAGAGATTCAGAGGTCAAAAGAGAGAGAAAAAAGAGTTTTTCAACTTGAAAACATCAAAAAAGTATCAACAAAAATGAAGAAAGTATTCATGATGGTTGCCCTTGTGCTGGCATGCACCACAGGCAGCCTTGCCAACGAGACATGCGCCGAGAGCGTCACAACATCCGAAATGAGCAGCCTTCCTGCCAAGAAATCAACCAAGAAAAAGAAGGCTACTACTAAGAAGAAGTCTACCACCACTGCCAAGAAGACTTCCTCCAAATCTTCAACATCGACCGCAACAACAGCTTCCACAGCCACGACAGACTCTTCCAAGACACATTCTGCCGACACCGTCAATACCAAGGCTTCTGCCGTAGGAGTATTAGCAGAACTCTTGGGCTATGCTGGCGGAAACAGCAGCAACACCACAGGCTCCACCACAAGCAAAGTGGGAAGCATCGTGGGAAGCATTCTCGACAACGTGATTGGCTCAACCACATTCAAGAAAGCCGACCTCTGCGCCAACACATGGAAATATAAATCGCCTGGCTGCGCCTTTACCTCAGAGAACCTGTTGGCGAAAGCGGGTGGTGAAATCGCTGCCAAGAAGGTGGAGGAAAAGTTAAGCACCTATTATCAGAAAGCTGGATTCAGCAGTTCGAACACATACTTCAAGTTCAACGAGGACGGCACCTTCAATGCCAAGATAGACGGAAAGTCATGGAGCGGCACTTACACCTTCGACGAGAAGACTCACGCCATCGACCTGAAAGGCCGTCTGCTGCTTAGCCTCAATGGTTTCGCCACCAAGAACACATCTGGCATCAGCATTCTCTTCGAGTCGAAGAAACTGCTTACCATCATCCAGACGCTGACTGCCCTGAGCGGCAACACCACTCTCGGTACTATCGGCGAAATCTCCAAAAACTATGATGGCATCCGCGTTGGTTTCGATCTCAGCAAATAAATAAACAAATACAATTTTGAGATTTATCGACCTGTACGGTTGGAACGCCCTGAAAGGGCAGAAGCTCTTAGCCCAGGGAGGGCACTGAAAAAGGTACCCAATTTTAAGTG
>ERZ779851.1737-NODE-1737-length-18300-cov-7.186188_pt1 | contig 18300 bp, 21 predicted proteins | sample MGYA00511094_ERZ779851 | MGnify/ENA primary metagenome ERZ779851 (study PRJEB29588, sample SAMEA2155512) | human gut metagenome | biome: human gut; feature: human-associated habitat; material: faeces | place: Denmark | collected 2008/2010 ...
GAGGCTATCGCCTTCAAGGCGATGGACTGGCAAATGAAAAGCTACTGGCGCAAGGCCTATAAAACGCTCGATAAGACGTTGAGCCTTGACTCGCAGCTTGCAGGCGGCGGATTGACGCTTCACGATATCGTCCCCGCCGATGACTCTGACGCGGGCGAAGCCGCTTGCGACACACTGACAGCGGAGGCGTTGCTCGCGGCGTTGTCCGACGAACAGCATACGCTTCTTGGCCTGCGTCTCGACGGTTATTCCGTGAAGGAAATCGCAGGCCGCATGGGCATATCGTACGACCAGGTCGAGGATACGTTTTCATGTATCCGAAGCATTGCGACAGCGATGGCATAACGACCCCGCATTACATAAGCGACAGGAGGTGAAACCGTCTTACAGAAGGACAAATCGTTCTATCATCCCTATCTGATCAAAAAAGGAGTGACCTGAATGGAACAAGCAGAAAAAGCAGGCGTCCCGCGCATGAAAGAGCTTGTCGGCATTCTCAAGCGCGCCGACACCGCCTACTACAAACATGACGACCCAATCATGACCGATCGGGAATACGATGCGCTCTTTGACGAGCTGAAGATGCTGGAGGATAACTCCGGCATTGTGCTTTCCGGCTCCCCGACGCAAAAGGTCTCCGGCGAAATACTGGAAGGGCTTACGGAGGTCGAGCACACCCGCCCCATGCTGTCGGCAGCAAAGACAAAGTCCGTCGATGAGATCGTCCGATTTATCGGCAGTCACGCGGCGCTGGTTTCGTGGAAGCTCGACGGGCTCACGCTCGTGTTGCGCTACGAGGACGGCAAGCTGAAGCAAGCCATCACCCGGGGCGCTGAGGGTCGTATCGGCGAGGATGTGACGCACACGGTCAGAGTCATGCTCAATGTACCCTTGACCATCCCGTACACGCAGCCTCTTGAGGTTCGCGGCGAAGGCGTGGTCGGCTGGGCGAACTTCGAGCAGCTCAACGGCGAGTTGGATGAGCCCTATACCCATCCACGTAGCTTGGCTGCCGGGAGCATCCGCAAGCTCGACGCGACCAAGGTAAAGAACCGTATGCTGGAGTTCGTGGCTTTTGACCTGATCTCCGGCGACAGCTTCACCATGAAGCATGAGCAGTTGGCGTTCCTGTCAAAACTGGGCTTCGATGTGGTGTACCATCTCCCCTTGGGCGATCTGCCCACCGAACCCCAGATCCGCGCGGTCATAGACTGGTTTAAGCCTGAGAAATGTCCGTATCCCGTGGACGGCCTCATTGTGGAATACGATGATATTGCCTACGGCGAGAGCCTGGTGGGCGCGACGGGCCATCACGAAAACCGCATCATGGCGCTCAAGTGGGCGGATGAGCTGTACGAAACCGAGTTTCTTGGCTTCGAGCTTGCTACGACCCGCACCGGCATGGTATCCATCACCGGCAAGTTCAAGGATGTGGTTATCGACGGCGCCACAGTTAATCGTGCCTATCTCCACAATCTCGACATTGTCGAGAGCTTTCAACTGGGGACCGGCGACAGGGTTCAGATCTATAAAGCAAACCAAATCATCCCGCAGCTTGCCGAAAACCTCACGCGAAGCGGAACGGCGGCGCTCCCCAGCGCCTGCCCTTGCTGCGGTGAACCCATCATCGTAAAGGAGACCACCGGCGGCACACGCTTTCTACATTGCGTGAACCCGGAATGTCCCGCGAAGCTGGTGGACAAGTTCGTGCATTTCTGCGAACGCACGCGCATGAACATCGAGGGCTTGTCGGCAAAGACGCTGGAAAAGTTAATCGATAGGGGCTGGATCAAAAGCTTCGGCGACCTATATGAGCTGGAACGATACCACGACGAAATCGTTAAAACGGAAGGGTTCGGTGAAAAGTCCTTTGCACGGCTTCAGGCCAGCATCGACAAAAGCCGGGACTGTACGTTGAATCAATTCTTGGCGGGCTGCGGCATCCATACCGTAGGCCGAACCGCCGGACGTGTCATAAGCCGTCACTTCGGCGGGGATTGGGAAGCGTTCGAGCAAGCCATCAAGGACGGGTTCGACTTCACACAGCTTCCGGACTTCGGCCCCACCATGCATGAAAACATCTATTCCTGGTATTCCGACGCGAGAGCTGAAAAGCTATGGCGTCCGGCGATACAACATCTTAATTTCAGAAAGGAAATGACTCCTATGGCAAACACGAGCAACCCCTTCTACGGTAAAACAGTCGTAGCGACCGGAAAGCTTGAAAACTACACCCGAGACGGCATTCAGACCCGGCTACTACAGCTTGGCGCAAAACCCGCAAGCGCCGTAAGCAAGGCTACTGATTTTTTGATTGTCGGCGAGAACGCCGGTTCTAAGCTGGCCAAAGCGCAGCAGCTCGGCGTGGCTACGCTTACCGAGCAGCAGTTTGAATCCATGCTGGCGTGACCAGCGCTAATAAAAAAGGGAGGAAACATCATGTCAGAAAGCAACGCAATCGCAACCATCAACAGTATGGAGGGTTTTCAGCGTCTTGCACAATTCAGCACTTCTGCCGCCGCCAAGGAGCTTGCCGGGTTCAATATGCGCTTTGACCGTGTCAAAGTGCCTTCCGGCGGAGGTTTGACATTCATGCTTCAGGAGCCGGATGCCAATGGTAACACCGATTTCCGTGAGATCAACGCCGTTATCCTGACGCATCACCCCATGCAAAGCTACTTTCAAGGCAAGTATACCGGCGGCAATGCCCGTCCGGAATGCAGCAGCATGGACGGCAGTTTCGGTGTTGGCTCACCCGGAGGAAACTGCGCGAGATGCTATCTCAATCAGTTCGGCACTGCGGAGAACAACAGCAAGGCCTGCAAGCGCAAGCACAGGATCTATATTCTAAAGGAAGGTGAGATCTTTCCAATCATTCTCGACCTCCCTACGCTTTCTGTAGAAGGCTTTGGAAAATACCTGCGCAGGCTCTTGACCGTTGGCAAAGACCCGGGTGCTATCGTGACGCGGTTTGCGCTTAGAAAGGCGGCCAATAAGGGCGGAATGGACTATTCACAGGTGACCTTTACAGAAGGGCGTGACCTTTTGCCCGAGGAGCTTACCGCCGTGCGCAGGCTTGCCGCTCAGGTACAGGCGTACAGTTCTTCCGTTGATTACGATGCCGACGAGCCGGACACTGTGAGCGGGGATGTCATACCCGATTACGATCCAGAAACCGGTGAACTTCTGACGCCTGCCGTGCAGGGCTTCTGATTTTACCATCAACCCATTTGCAGCCGGGCGCCTTTGGGCCCCCGGCTCTTCTTTTAGGAGCTTGTTTATGTTAAAGGATAAAGGTTTATTTCTCAAAGCGGAGACGCAAACTGCGCTTTGGCTTCCATGGGACACGGTTGGCCAGCTTATCGGCGATAAGCTGGAAAAGCTTCTGCAAATGACATTTCACGTTCGAGCGGAATACCGCGATGCGGACTACTGGTATTGCGAGTTTGGGATGAATTACATTGATATTTTTACGCAGGAACGACCGTCTATGGCTATTGACGCTATAGAGGATGAACGGCAGGAGATGATGGGCTGCGGCGGTGCGCGAGACGGCAGCGGTTTACCTGTCAATTCACTTGGTATGGAAGTTTCAAAGAAGATACTCTTGCTGGCACTTGGCGTTGATAATGTGTGTATTATTTCTCTGTCTACAGATAGCGGCACGGTTTATATATACACCGTTTCGGATATAACGATTTATGAGAATACGGCGGATTTGAGCCTGCCCGTCATGGACGGGAAAACGTTTGTACTGGTGACCTGCTATCCGTTTAGATATAGCGGTCATGCGCCGGGGAAATGCGTAGTAACGGCGCGGCGCATTGGCAGAAAGCAAGTAATCACCGCTTTGCACCTTTGCGACTTCGCCTGCGAATGATTATAGTGTTATATATTAAGGTATTTTGAAAGGAAGATTGCCATGTTGTCTTTTGAAAACGTACTTGATTGTTTTGCGCTGGTTATTCAGACAGGAATCTGCGAAGTACTGCTAACTCGCCACGGATATGTGGTAATGGAGTGGGACGAGGAAGAACGTGAATGGTTCAACGTAACTCATTGCGATACTCCCGCGGCATTGCGCGAAGCAATTCTTTCGGCGTATGAAGGATATCTTCAACTCTCGCTCATCACGGATTGCCACAACCCCACCGAAGAAGAAATACGCACGATACAAAAAAGGAGCGCTGATTTGCGGCTCCTTTGCAATGCACACGGCAAGATGACGGTTATCTGACGCCGGCCTGCTCCTTTTCGCGCAGCGCTTCCAGTACGCTCAATATGAAATGCAGGGACGCTTCATCAGATACGTCCAGCAGGCGGTCTATCTCTTTGCGAGTATCTGTGCGCGCGCTTTCGTTTTTGCTGAAAACAACGCCGTCCAAGGATATATTCAAGATTTTGGTAATCTCGAACAGTATTTCAATCGATGGCTTACGATGGCCGCTTTCGATATGCTTCACGTGCGTTGGAGATACCTCCAGCTTTTCCGCCAGCTCTTCTTGCGTAATTTTCTTGTTTTTGCGCCCTTTACGGATATCTTCCCGCAGCAGCGCCAGTTCCTTTTCACACTTCATATTCCTGCTCCTATATTTATTAGCTTAGCGTACCCATATCTGATTGAAAATAAGCTCAGAGTATTTTAAAATATCTCTTACAGCTAACTCGATATGAAGCAGAAGAACGCAGCACGGTGTTCAATAACATCGCATATAACTAATTGGTCAGGAGATGATTGCTTTATGTGTGAAAAGAAATGGTTAGAGGAACTGCTGAGGGCGCTGGATGGCCATACGGCTGCTTCGCTTGCCGAGTCGGAGAACGCCCTCTCACGAGGGTTTAAGCCCTTTGATGTTTTTATCGCTGAAGTGAGGCGGGATGCTAATCAACCAAATGATGGAGAACAGCGGGACTGAAAAGCCCGCTGTTCTTTGCTAGATAATATATTTTGGAGATTTATGACAGATTTTTCCTTTCTGGTGTGTCATAATAAATGTGTCAGTATGCTCATTCGCTTCAATAAAGCTAAATGTGTTGCGAAAGATTTTTGCCGGCTGCGGTGTCTATATAGGAGATGATAAATTCCGGCGTGCGTACTGTCATACTTATTCCTAACCTGCACAGGAGGGACTGCTTGGACGTCATCGAGTATTTTGAAAGGAACTATAAAAGTTTGCTGTTATGCGCGGTCATGATGATCAAAGATGTAGACAGGGCGCAGGATATTCTGCATAACGTAGCAGTTACCCTGCTTACAAAGCAGGATGAACTGAGGGACTTGAAGCATCCGGGCGCTTATGTAACGCAGTGCATATATCGCACAACACTGAATTACTCGAGAAAGGAATCCAGATCGGAGGCTTACGATCCTGTAGTTCTATCTGAAATATGCCGCCATCCCGATTCTGACGTTGTATATGATTATGTAGAGTGGGTGATATCGATTGAGGCGTATTTACAAAAATACAGTCCAGAGATGCGGCAGATATTTATCGAACACTACCTTGATGGGGTGCCGATAGAAACCATCGCGAAAAAATTGAGTCTAACACCAAATGCTGTTTCGTTGCGGCTCAAACGTATGCGCGATTCCCTGGCAAAAAGCGCGCCCGATGTATTTCGGCATATAGATGTTTTGACTCTGCTGTAATGAGGTATAAAGCAATGAGCAAAATAAGAGAGAAAATAATATGGTACAGAATGAAGAGGCTCGCCGCGGGGCATCCATTCTTTCATAGGAAGAATGGATTACTGTCCATGCGCGAAGCAAAAACTCTGCTCCGGAAAAAAGAGATTCCTGACGGGCAGGAAGTAGTGCGCCGGGCGAGAATCGAGCTTGGCATACCTGAGCCTGTCTCCAGTGCAACCATATCATCAGGGAAAACGCTTTTCAGCACCGTGAGTAGAGGACGCTATTTCGTTATGCGCAGGGGATTGATATGTTTGTCGGTGCTGTTAACTGTATTTGGCCTTTTCACCATGACAGAAGCCGGCACTGCATTTGCAAAAGGTATCTATAATGTCATTGTCAGCGTGTTTGACGGCTCTCTATTGTCCCGCAATGAAGACGCCGAGGGATATGTGAAACCGATCGATTTTGCGGCGCTCCCCGCAGAGTTTGAAAGTCTGGAGGCTGTTGCAGAAGCTACCGGACGGCAGATTGTAATCCCGGGCAGCAGTGACGATGTCCTGCTATCGTTCTCGGTACACATAATCGGAGATGATGCACTTGTTATAGGGAGCAAATATGCCCGAATCGACGGGAAAAAATATGCTGTTGTGCAATCTCTTTATAATGATTCTGCATTCTGGGGCGGTTATTACAATGCCGCTGATGATGTGATTACAATGGAATCAGGTATTGGGATCACTACATACCTGTCAATCATGGAGGATGAAACGATATATGCGGAAGCATTCGGCGTAGGATATGATATAAATGTGAGCAGTATAGAATTACCATTGGATGACTTACAGGAGATTATAGGAAACTTGGAATTCTGGGGCTAAGTTAGAACGAGTTACCGGGGCTGCCTTGACCAAGGCAGCCCAAAATTATATTTGATTTTTTAAGGAATCCATTTGCTGCTGGTTTCTGAGGTTCCCGAATAGTTCGTGCCGTTTTTTGAAGAAGTATGCGTACCGGTAACCTTATAATAATGTCCGCCATCCACGGTTTTTGTCCCTGATGCATCTACATAGTCGGCATTTCTAAGCTGGCTGGAAGCTCTCGCTACTTCATACCAGGTAGTCCCTCGCTGTTCCCAGAGAATTACTGTTATGCCTATGGTGTCCTCTGTTTGAGCGGACGTGGAATATCCGCTGAAAGATACCGAGCGCCCGGTGTTGTTCATATAGCAGCGCCCGCCGGCCTGGCGGGTTGCCGCTAAAGCTGCGGTACAGATTGAAAGGCACAGGATAAGGATAAGCGCAAGGGAAAGGATTCTTTTCTTCATAATAGAAGCCTCCTAAAATGTATTTGCGGACGAACCGCTGTTTATATGACACCTCAACTACGAAAAATCTTTCGCCGGTTTCAAAAATATATTTTTATTTATTTTGGATGTGTTAATACTAAGTATGAAGTATATATAGTATTAAATGATACTATAGAAACAAATAGTGAACTTATTAATAAAAAAATGGTTGCTTTTACTTTTGATGATGGACCAAGCATATATACAAAAGACTTTGTAAATACTTTAAATGAGTATGGGTTTAAGGCTACTTTTTTTGAACTAGGAAATAGAATAAAATATAATCAAGGTGTAGTAGAGTATTTGTTAAATAATGGAATGGAGGTGGCTTCTCACTCATATAGTCATAAGAATTTAAATATTTTAGGTGATAAGGAAATTGATAGTGAAGTTAATAGTACAAGTATTATTTTTAATGAAATAACTAAAGAATCTATTAAATTATTTAGACCACCATATGGTAACTTAGAAAAGAATATACTAGATAGAATAAATTATCCTATTATTATGTGGGATATTGATTCGTATGACTGGCTGTATAAAGATGAAGAAATAGTCTATAAAAATATTATTAATAATATTAAAGATGGTAGTATTGTTTTAATGCATGATGTGTATATAACGAGTTTGGAGGCTTTAAAGAAAGTCTTACCTGAATTAAAAGCAATGGGATATACCGTTACAACTGTTAGTGAACTAGCAAGTAGTAAAGGGTACACTTTAGAAAATAAAACAAAGTATTATAGTTTTAGATAGTGTTTACAGAAAAGTAAATATTTGTTATAATTTAGTTATGAAAAAGATATATTATTTAAAACTAGTGCTTGTTAATTTGATAACTTTTAGTAGATTTATAGGTTCTATATTAATACCTATAATCTATTTTAAGTATGGAGTTAAATCTCTTGGCTTATTAATACTAATATTATTTTTAACTGATATGTTAGATGGATTTCTTTCTAGAAAGTTAAAAGTTGAAACGTTTTTGGGAGGATTAATGGATGCTGTGAGTGATAAACTTTTTGCTTTTGTTTTACTTGGACTTCTTACATATTATTATCCAGTTATTCTAATAGTATTATTTTTAGAATTTACAATATTTGTAATTAATACACTTAGTTTTAAAGATAACAAGAATATTAAAACAAGTAGTTTAGGAAGAGCAAAAACAGTTTTACAAGATATTTCTATAATAGTTATGTATTTACTTTTAGGAAGTGATATTTATATAAATTATTTACCAAATAAGTTTGCAAATTTTATTATACATAATAACTTAGGAATAAATTATATTTTAGTAGGTATTATGATTTGTTTAGATGTTTTAACTTTGTGTGATTATAAGAAAAAGAGTATTAAGCAAATAAAGTATCAAAAACTTAATAAGAAAGAACTTTTACCTTTAAAAGATATAATTGTTCTTTTAACTGATAGAGAGTTTTATGTTAAAAATAAAGATAAAAAATTAAAAGAGTTACTTTATAAATAAAAAAGACTTATAGATTTAGTTCTAAAGTCTTTTCTTTTTCAAATATATAATCATCGTTTAACATCTCACTTGTTAAAGTAATACTTTTAACTTGATTAGTCATTATAGGTATTAGTATTTTACTTCTTACTTTATTAATTTCTCTTTGAAGACCTCTTGCTCCTATAGCATTATTTAGTGCATTATTTGTTACTGAGTCAATAAATTCTTCAGTGTAAGTTATTTCTACATTATATAAATTTCCTATATCTATAAGTGCTTTTAATGGACTAATTGAGGAATTAACTAATATATCACTATAATCTTTTAATTCTAAGTCTCTTAATGTTACAATAGTACTCATTCTTCCCATGAACTCTGGATTCATTCCAAAACTTACATAGTCTTTTGTTAAGTATTCTTCTTTTGGTATTTCACTTTTAAAGCCAATAGAATTATTTTTCTTTTGTGTTCTCATTTTAGAAAAAGCACCCATAAATATAAATGTAAGTAAGCTAGTATCAAAATTGTATTCTTTTTTATTATAAACTACTTTAATATTAGTACCTGTTATCCATGTTAGAAGTTCTTGACTAATACCTTTTCTTATTTCTAAAGTTGTATCTGCAAGTTTGTCTATTTCATCTAAACATATAATTCCTCTTTCTGATGCTGCAAGATCTCCATTCGTTACTCTTAGTAAGTCTACTAAAAGAGACTTCAAATCTTCACCGACATAACCGACACCACTATAGTTAGTTGAACTTCTTACTATATATGGAACGTTAAGAAGTTTTCCTATTTCAGTTGTTAAAAGGGTTTTTCCTGTACCCGTACTACCATCAATTAATATATTATTTTTACTTGTTTTTATTAAATCTATGTTATTACTTGTAACTAGTTTTTGATTTAAAACAATATTTGGTACAAGAGTATATATTGCTTCATTTTGACCTTTAATCTTTTCTTTTAAACTATTAATTATATTTAAAAGATCTATATTTTCACTTATTTGTTTTTCTTTAATTTCTTCTTTAACTAATTCTTTATTATTTAATAATTCATATTCATTAAATTGTGATAATATCCAGTCTTCATAATATTCATATGCTTGGTTTTCTTCATCATTTGATAAAGTTATGGTTTTAGAAAGTGATAATGAATAATTATATTCGTTATCAAGAACCAAATAACATTTAAGAAATACAAGACACGTTTTAGCTAGAACATCTATGTTGGCATCTATTCCTAAATTGTAATCAAATTTCTTATTAATTATTATTTTATTTCCATCTTTGTATATATAACAAGGTATATTATAATTTTCATAGTATACGTACCTTTTAGGCAATTTAGTATATTCAAAATTTTTATATTCACCTGTTTTAATAACCTTATTTTCAGCAAAAAATATGTTTTCTACATTTATTTTAATAAAATTTTGTTCTTTTTTAGTATTTAAGATAATTCCAAACTCTGTATCCATAAAACCACTCCCAATTTATAATGTATTTTACCATATGGTTTTGTAAATTTCAATAAAAGTTTAATTTTAATCTTTAAATAAGTTTAAAATTATGATATACTTGTTTATAGTAAAGAGTAGTGGAGGGATAATATGAAGAAAAAGAAAACTAATCAAAATGTTCATAAAACGTCTATATTATCTAATTTCGCTAAGATTGGGAAAGAATTATTTAAAACATTAAAATATGCTGGATTTGGTTTGTTTAAAATGTTTGATTTTTTAATTACTAATATAATGACTATTTTAACGTATGTGGGGTATGCTATATTTTATGTAACTCAGTATGTTGGTAAGTTTACTTATAAATTAGGATATTTAGTTTATAAGTATGTTCTTAAAGAATTCTATATTTTGTTAAAAGCAATATTTAATGGGCTATTTAAAGTACTTAGAATAGTATTTTATACTGTACCTTTATTTATTTATGATAAAGTTAGTAAGTATTTAGATTTAATTATTAAGAAGTTAAAAAGAAGTAAAGAAAAGAGTAGTAATATTCTTAAAGAGACTCCTAAAAAAATAGAAGATTATTTTGTTAATAAGTTTAATAATATGTCTGTAGTAAAACACTATAGAAATAAGAAAGAAAGAGAATTAGAAGTTTTACTTATTGATAAAACTGGTAAAGATGCTGAGAGAAGTGAAGAGAAACAAACTTATCAATATTTGGCTAGAAATCATGAAGGAAAGTTAATTAAAGGATATTTTGCTGCACAGTCTAAACTAGATGTACACTCATATTTACTTGATGCAGGGTATACTGTATATGAAATAAAAACTAATAAATGGATTAATTTTACGCATGGGGAATCTAAGTTATTAGAAAAGAAAATGAAAAATAAAGATTTAGTTTTTTGGCTTGCACAACTTGCAACCTATTTAAAAGCAGGTATTCCGCTTACTGATGCGGTTAAAATTCTTGCTGAACAAGATAAGAGAAAGAAATATAAGAAAACTTATGATTCAATAATATATGAGTTATCTATGGGTGAGAGTTTTAGTGAGGCATTAAGAAAACAAGGTCCAGTTTTTCCACCTTTATCAATTAATTTGATTAAGGCTGCTGAGTTAGTAGGAGACTTAGAGAGTACGTTAGATGATATGAGTGAATATTATAATGAAAGAGAAGCAACTAAGAAACAAATGATAAGTGCACTTACTTATCCAATTGTAATACTTATTTTTGCAACTATTGTACTTGTGTTCTTACTTGTTTATATTGTTCCTAAATTTGCTGATATTTATTTATCTTTAAATGCAAAAATGAATCCTTATACTCAGTTCTTACTTGACTTATCTGCTTTCTTGAATTCAAAAGGACTTTGGGTTTTAGTATTTTTAATTAGTGGTGTATTAGTTTTCAGAATATTATATAAGAAATTAAAGGCATTTAGATTAATTATTCAATTTATACTTATGCATTTACCTGTTGTTGGTAAGTTAATGATATATAATGAGATACATTTATTTAGTAAAACATTTGCTATGTTAGATAAAAATAATGTACTTTTAACTGATAGTATAGATATACTTAGTAAAATAACTAATAATGAATTTTATAAAATGATAATGTATGATACAATAAGTAACTTGTTAAGAGGTGATAAAATAAGTTTATCATTTAAAGATAACTGGGCTGTTCCATCTTTGGCTTATTATATGATTACAACTGGTGAATCTACTGGGGAACTAGGAACAATGCTTGAGAAGGTAAGTGATTATTATCAAAGAGAACAAAAAGCACTTGCTACTTCATTGAAAGCACTAGTTGAACCAATTTTAATGGTTGTACTTGCTGTTATGGTTGGTGGAATAATGGTTGCTATATTAGTACCAATGTATGATATGGGTCAAAATATTTTGTAGGGGGATTTATGGAATTATTTATAAAGATTATTATATTTGTATTAGGGGCTTCTTTGGGAAGCTTCTATGCTTGTATAGGTTACAGGATACCTAATAAAATTAGTACTGTTAGTCCTGGAAGTTTTTGTCCAAAATGTAAAAATAGTTTAAAATGGTATATGAATATTCCTCTTTTATCATATTTGTTTTTAGGAGGAAAATGTGCTTATTGTAAAGAAAAGATAAGTATAAGATACTTTTTAATTGAACTATTAACTGCTTTATGTTTTTTAGGTAGTTATGTATTTTTTGGATTTACTAAAGATTTTATTATATTGATAGTATTAGTAAGTGCACTTATGATAACTCTTGTGACTGACTTAGAATATTTTTATATAAGTGATAGGGTAATAGTAATAAGTTCTTTAATAATTTTATTAGTATATTTGTATTTTGATGGAATTAGCTATGCATCTAAATCTTTATTGTCTGGAATACTTATGTTTTTGATGATGTTATTATTAAAGATAGTTACTAGTAAAATATATAAAAAGGAGACTTTAGGAGATGGAGATATAAAATTATCTTTTTTAATAGGTTTAACTCTTCAAGTATTTAATACATTAATTTGTTTATTTATTTCTTCAGTTCTTGCAATCTTTGTTAATTTATTATTTCTAAAGAAAAGTAAAGAAGAGATTATTCCTTTTGGACCTTTCTTACTAATGGGTACTATTATTACTTATTTACTTGAATTTTATAAATTATTAATTATTTTCTAAAATGTACTTGTATTAGAGTACATTTTTTGTTATACTTTTATTAGTTTAAGAGTAGAGGGAGGATAATGAATATGACTAATAATTATGTAAATAAATTAAGTTATATGTCTTCACCTATAGTACAAAATAAAGTACAAATAGAAGCTGCTATCTTCTACTTAACTTTAAAGCAGATAATTTTTTGCATGAAATAAAATGGATAAGTGAGGTCTACCCATTTTTGTTATGTAATAAAAGGAGGAAAAATCTATGCAGAAAAAACAAACAATATTAGTAGTTGCTAGTTTACTAGTAGTAGTACTAAGTGTAACACTAGCATATTTTACAGCACAAATTACAGGAGAAGGGAAGAATATTTCAGTAAGTAGTGCTGACTTGAAAATAGTATTTACTGATACAGATGGTAATATTGAAGGAAATGGTATAACACCAGGATGGAGTAATAGTAAAACTTTTACAGTTAAAAATGAGTCAAATGGTACATATAAGTATGATATTATAATAAAAGATTTAGTAAATACTTTTAAAACATATAAATACTTACAATATAAAATAACTAGTACTGATGGTGGATACAATATGACAGATTACTCTTATTTACCAAAATCTAGTACTAAAGAAGATGTAGCTTTAGCTTATGAAGTATCAATTGATAAAGGAAAAACACATACATATACTATAGAGATTAAGTATGTAAATGATGAATATGTTGATCAAAGTATAGATATGGGTCAAAGTTTAAGTGGAACAATATATATAAGAGAATTTACTAAACCAATAATGAAATTAACAGATAAATTAATGGCAGATAATCCTACAATAGGTACAAGAACTACATTTACAGCATTCACTGAAACAAATACAAAAAGACTATATAAAGCAACAGAACAAATTGGAACAAATGAGTCTAAAGATGTATACTATTTTGCAGGAGATGCAAAGAATAACTGGGTTAAGTTTGGTAAAACAACAGAAAGTTCATGTACTTATAAAGGAAAAGAATTATTTATTTTTAATGATACAGGACTTAAAAATGTTGAAACTCAAACTGAATGTGAAACTTACTCACTATGTAATCATAAATCTTTAGGACCAATGCTTGTAGAAAATAGTAGTATGTGTGGAAATGAAACTGGAACAATATTAACAGAAAAAGCAACATGGAATGGTACATCAACAAAAGATATATATTGGAGAATAATTCGTACTAATGCAGATGGAAGTATCAAATTATTATATGCAGGAACTAGTCCAGATACTGAAAAGGCTTACATAGGAATGAGTGCATTCAATACTACATATAATGATCCAATGTATGTAGGATATAAATATGGAACTACAGGTTCACTAGAAAATAATAGACTAAATACAAATGATAGCACAATAAAAACATATGTAGATAATTGGTATAAAAACAATTTAACAGCTTATACAAAGTATTTAAGTAAAGATGCTGTATATTGTAATGATAGAAATCTTGCAAGTGGACAAACTTATTCAACAACAGAGGGATTTGAATATGCTCCATATGAAAGAATAAGAACAAATAAACAACCAACATATAACTGTACAAATATGAGTGATGCATTCAGTGTAAATAATACAAGTGCAAAACTAGATTATCCAATTAGTTTAATGTCAATAGATGAGTTAAGTTATGCAGGAGGAGAATTTAATACAGAATTATCAGCACCATATGCATGGTATTACAGTAATGCAAATGGAGAAAGTAGTTATGGTAGTGTAGAATTTTGTACCCTTCCTTCTAACGGCTGGGACGGCACTGTCTCGTACGTTTGGTTCGTCCGTGGTTCTGACAGCCCTGGCCGCTTGAACGGTGGCTTCGTGGACTCCTCGTTTCTTGTGCGTCCCTCAGTATCTCTTTCATCTTGTAATCTGACATCCAGAGGAAATGGTAGCTCAGAAAACCCTTACGTTGTTTATACAGGTAGTGGAGTATGTGAATAGAAGTGTGAATTTCACTTCTATTTTTTTGTATATATTTGTATATAAATAAATGTAAAGTAAATAATATAACTATAGAAAAACTTAATGTTTTCTAGTAAAATTATTACTATAGGAGATGGTTTTATGAAATTAGAAGGAAAAGTTGCAGTTGTAACAGGTGGTTATAAAGGAATTGGAAGAGGTATTACTGATACATTTGTTAAGTATGGAGCTAAAGTAATTGTACTTGATTATGATGAGTCTGTTCTTAGTATGGAAAATGATAATGTTTTACCATTTGTGGTTGATATAAGAGATAAAGAAAGCGTAGAAAATGCAGTTAAAAAAGGAGTAGAAAAGTTTGGAAAACTAAGTATTATTGTTAATAATGCAGGAATTTGTAAATTATTTAGTTTTGAAGAAATGACTGATGACATTAGAAACTTACACTTTGGAATAAATATAAATGGAGTATGGAACACAACTAAGATATGTTTAAATTACATGAAAAAAGAAGAAGGTAGTTCTATAATAAACATGAGTAGTGTAACCGGTCCGATGGTTTCTGATCCAGGAGAAGTTGCTTATGCAACAAGTAAAGCCGCTGTTTTAGGGTTTACTAAAAGTTTAGCTGCTGATTTAGCAAAATATAGTGTTCGTGTGAATTGTATTATGCCTGGTTATATTTTAACGCCTATGGTAAATGGTATGTCAGAAGAAACTGATAAAGAAAATCCAAGTGCAGTTATAGATAGTATTGCATCTGCTATCCCATTAAAAAGACTTGGTTTACCAGAAGAAGTAGGAGAACTAGCATCTTTCCTAGCAAGTAGTGAAGCAAGTTATATAACTGGACAAGGAATAGTAATAGATGGAGGAAGTACTCTTCCTGAAACTTCAAGTATGGGGGTATAGTAACTTTAAATAGTTACTTTTTTTTATGCATATTAAACTTTTAATAACATATAGTTAAATGAAAATAAAGGAGTGAATATATGGATAAAAAGGAAATATTAGAGAGTATAAGTAATAAAGGTAATGGAGAAATATACCTAGGAGTAGTGGGTGCAGTAAGAACTGGTAAAAGTACATTTATCAAGAAAGTAATTGAAACACTTGTTGTACCTTATGTAACGGATGAAAGCGAAAAGAAAAGATGTATGGATGAAATACCACAAACTTCAGGTGGAAAACAAATAATGACCGTTGAACCAAAGTTTGTTCCATCAAGTGGTGCTAACATAAAAATAGAAGAATTTACAACTAATTTCAAACTAATTGATTGTGTCGGATTTGTAACACCAGAAAGTATTGGTTACACTGACCCAGATGGACATGAAAGAATGATTAAAACCCCATGGTTTACAGAAGACTTGCCATTTGTAGAAGCAGCTACTATAGGAACAGAAAAAGTAATTAAAGACCACAGCACTATAGGAATTGTTGTAACAACTGATGGAAGTATCTTAGATATGGGAAGAAACAACTATGTAAATGCTGAAGAAAAAGTAGTTAATGAATTAAAAAACATTAATAAACCATTCATAATAATAATGAATTCAATTCATCCAAACAGTCCTGAAACAAGAGACTTAACTAACGAACTTAAAACTAAATACGATGTACCAGTAATACCTATTAGTGTAACAGATATGACAGAAAAAGATATCATTTACATTCTAAAAGAGGCTTTATATGAGTTCCCAGTTGAAGACATAGAAGTAAACATTCCAGACTGGGTAGAAGTACTAAATAAGGATAATGAAATCAAAAAAACTTACATCAGTGCGATGAAAGAATGTGTAACAAGTGTAGATAAACTAAGAGACATTGATAACATAAATTTAAATTTTGAACAAAAAGACATCATAAGTAATGCATACATATCAAACCTTAACACAAATACAGGAAGTGTAACAATAACTCTAGAAGCACCTGAAGAATTATTTGATGAAGTACTTAAAGAAACAATGGGAGTAAGTATAACAAAAAAGAGTGACTTATTAAGAGTATTTATTGACTACAAAGAAGGTAAAAGTGAGTATGAAAGTATTAAGTCTGCTTTAAAACAAGTTTACACTACAGGTTATGGTATAGTGTTCCCAAAACTAGAAGATATGAAATTAGAAACACCTGAAATAATCAAACAATCAGGAAGATATGGTGTAAAACTAAAAGCCTTAGGTAGTTCAATTCATATGATAAAAGTAGATGTAGAAAGTACTTTTGAACCAATAATAGGTACAGAAATGCAAAGTAAAGAACTTATTGATAACTTAATGAAAGATAAAAATAACGAAAGCATATGGAAAAGTGAAATATTTGGAAGAAGTTTGGAAGTAATTGTTCAAGAAGGAATACAAGCAAAATTAAATATGGTACCAGAAAGTGTTAGATATAAACTAGGTACTACTATAACAAAAATTGTAAATAAAGGAAGTAATAACTTAATAGCTATTGTATTATAATAATTTTTTCTATATAATTATATCAGGAGGTGTGATTTTATGGGATTAGACTACGAATATTACGATATGATCGATAGTGGATTTGGTGTTTCTAGTAGTTCAACAACATGGATGATAGTAGCATTTATCTTAGCAGTAGTTGGAGGTATACTAACTTACTTCTTATTCCTAAAAAAAGATAATAATAATAAATTCACTGGGTTTGTAAACTACTTATATGAATTCTTATCTTTCAAAAAGATGTGGTTAGAAACTATATTAAAAGTATCTTATTTAATACTTACAATATATATAACACTTATGTCTTTTGAACTAATTGGTAAAAGTTTTATAGCATTCTTACTAACTTTAGTATTCGGAAATATCATATTAAGAGTAGTATATGAGTTATCACTTATATTACTAACAATATGTAGAAACACAACTGAAATTAACAAAAAACTTAAATAGAAAATGTAAATTATACATTTTCTATTATTCTTTGTACAATAGAAAATACTAAATAATAAAAAAATTAAGAAAATAATAAAAATCTATTTGCAAATCTAAAATTTTATAGTAAAATGAAGATGTAAGCATAAATATGTGCTTAGTAAAAAATATTTAAATGGAGGTAAATAATATGACTAAAAATGAATTAGTAGAATTCATCGCAGCAAAAGCTGGTTTAACAAAAGCAGATGCTAATCGTGCTTTAGAAGCAACTTTAGAAGGAATTCAAACTGGTTTAAAGAAAGAAGGAAAAGTTACTTTAGTAGGATTTGGTACATTCAGTGCTAAGAAAAGAGCTGCTAGAGAAGGAATTAATCCTTTAACTAAACAACCATTAAAAATAGCTGCTAAAACTGTTGCTAGTTTTAAAGCTGGAAGCAAACTTAAAGATGCTTTAAATTAAGAAAAGTCTTTTTGACTTTTTTTTTAGTCATTAATTAATTATGAATAAAGAAATATTAAATGTTTTAAATAAAATTGAAAATAATGGTTTTGTAGCATACATAGTAGGTGGATATGTAAGAGACTACTTATTAAAGTTACCTTTAACAGACGTGGATATAATTACAAATGCAACACCAAAAGACTTGAGTGAAATATTTGATAATATTAAAAAAACTTATGTAGAATATGGTTCAGTTAAATTATATATAAATAATCAAATAATAAATGTCGATGGAGGAGAAAAATATGAATAATGAATTAAATATAAAAGAAAAAACCATAAACCTATTAAACGAAGCAGAACAACAAGTACAAGAACAATTCAAACACCAAGAAGAAATATGCCTTT
>ERZ779851.1740-NODE-1740-length-18278-cov-10.767108_pt1 | contig 18278 bp, 11 predicted proteins | sample MGYA00511094_ERZ779851 | MGnify/ENA primary metagenome ERZ779851 (study PRJEB29588, sample SAMEA2155512) | human gut metagenome | biome: human gut; feature: human-associated habitat; material: faeces | place: Denmark | collected 2008/2010 ...
CCAGGTCAAGGGCAGCGCCCTTGCGCCTCTCCCCCCCAATAAACATGAACCATATAGAAGGAGGTTTCCCTATGGATTTGACGCATGTGATTGCCGAGCGGGAAAATAAGAAGATTTACCGCGACGGCGCCAAGGCCATCAAGGTGTTTGCCGAAGGGTACAGCAAGGCGGACATTCTGAACGAAGCGCTGAACACGGCGCGCGTGGAAGAGACGGGCCTGCCGATTCCGAAGCTCCTTGCTGTTGACACGGTGAACGGTCAATGGGCGATTACGACGGAGTTCGTTGAAGGCGACACGCTGGCGGCGCTGATGGCGGCGCATCCGGAAAAGGAAGACGAGTACCTGAACCTGTTTGTGGACATTCAGATGAAGGTTCACGCCTGCACCTGCCCGATGCTCAACAGCCTGACGGAGAAGATGCAGCGCAAGATTTCCGCCACCGACCTCGACGCGACCACCCGCTACGAGCTGCACACCCGCTTGGCGAGTATGCACGTCCACAAGAAGGTCTGCCACGGCGACTTCAACCCGTCCAACATTATCTTGAAGCCCGACGGACAGTGGTACATCCTCGACTGGTCGCATGCCACGCAGGGCAATGCGTCCGCTGATGTCGCCCGCACCTACCTGCTCTTCGTCCTGGAAGGCAAGGAAGCGCTGGCGGAAAAGTACCTCTCCCTCTTCTGTAAGAAGAGCGACACCGCCAAGCAGTACGTCCAGCAGTGGATTCCGATCGTCGCCGCGAGCCAGTCCCTCAAGGGCAAGCCCGAAGAGCGCGACCTGCTCATCCGCTGGGCAAGCGTTTGCGAATACGAATAATCATCAAAGGGACTGGCTTCGGTCAGTCCCTTTTTTCGTGGGGATGGGAGACGCGCCATGTAACCATTTCCCCGCATTTGTTGAAATCTGCCACATTTGCAATTTTCCCTATGTAACCAACTTTTCATCCTCTTTTTTTCGTGGTATCATTATTATAAGAAGGGGGAATTTGCCCTTTTCAAACTTATCTGCCGCGATTGCTTGTCAACCGCCTCCACAATCAGCATGAATGAATTATACACGGCCAATATTGCTCTCAGCGTCTTCGCCATGGCGATTATGCTCTTCTCCCTGCGCGGCGACATCAGCCAATCCAAGATCCGAAACCTGCTCTGCGGCGGCCTGTACGCCACCATCGCCATTTGCGCGCTGTGTGAGTGGTCGGGCGTGCAGATGGATGGCACGCCGCCCGCGCTGATTCCGCTGCATATCGCCGTCAAGACCATCGAACTTTCGCTTGCGCCGCTAATCGGGCTGTTCGCGGGCTGCGTCATCCATCCCTGCCCGCGGAAAGTGGTACACAGGCTGCTGTGCCTTGCGGGCTTCCACGCACTGCTGGTGCTGCTCTCGGCGTTCACAGGGCTGATATTCTATGTCGATGGGCAGAATTTCTATCACCACGGGTTGCTCTACGTGCTCTACATGCTCGCCTACGGGGGCAGCATGGTGTTCTTCCTCGTGCAGATTTGGTTCGCCTGCCGCGCCTATCAGTACACCGGCGGCACACAGCTGATGCTCGCGACGCTGTTCGTGCTGTTAGGGCTGATGGTGCAGCTGTTCCTGCCGACGGTCAAAATCGACTGGATTACCATCAGCTGCGGTGCGCTGATGATGTCGAAATTCTCCAGCGACATGGTGCTGCAAACCGACGGGCTGACGCAGCTTGTCAACCGCTTGGGCTACGAGCATTATCTGGCGCGCCTGCGCGTGCCTGCTACCATCCTGATGTTCGACGTTGACCGCTTCAAGGACGTCAACGACTGCCATGGGCACTTGATGGGCGACGCCTGCCTGCGGACGATTGCCGGCTGCATCCGCCGCGCGTATGGGAATTACGGGACGTGCTTCCGCATCGGCGGCGACGAGTTCTGCGTGATACTGACGCGGCGGAACGCGCAATACAACACCATGACGGAGATTTTCCAGCACCTGATGGATGCGGCGCGGGCGGAGAATCCGGTTCTGCCGATGGTATCGGTGGGCTGTTCGCATTTTAATCCGTCGACGGATGATTTGGCGGATTCCTTGGCGCGGGCAGATGCGCGGATGTATCAGAATAAGGAAGCGCATAGATAAACACAGCCGCGACGAGTGAATACGCTCGTCGCGGCTGATTTTTATTCACCTGTATCCACCGCAGTGCTGGCAGTAGCGCGCTTCCTTCGGGTTGTCTAAGCCGCAATACTTGCATGTCCAGTAGTCTGCTAACGGCGTCATTTCCGAAAGCGATTTGATTGTGCAGTTACTGTTACTGTTACTGCTATTGCTATTTCTATTTCTATTGCTACTGCTACTGCTACTGCTATTGCTACTGCTATTGCTACTGCTATTGCTACTGCTATTGCTATTGCTATTGCTACTGCGCGGCAGATAGTTGTCGTTTTTATCTTTTGCAAGTTTTTTCTCTATATTTTCCAATGTTGCACGCAGTTCCAAATCAGGCAGGGCAGCGATGAGGATGTAGCCGAAGATGCCAAAGATAATGCACACGGCAATCCAGTTCCCTTTGCTGTACCCTTTCTGCTCAGCAATGCCGCCCGCATACATTGCAAATGCAACGTTGATTGCAATTGCAACCAAAGCAATCAGAAAATACGCAAAATCCATGTTTCTCAACCTCCTTGTGTGTATCATTTCTGTTTTTTTCTATTTGTCAAGCATTTTCCTCAATTTTCACATATTTTTTCTGCAATGAAAAATCCGAATACAAAAACACGCATTCCACATTCGGAGTGCGTGCTTTTGTTGATATTACCGATTCACATACGCGTCGATTTCATTCCGGCTGGAGATTTGCAACTTCTCAAAGATGCTCTCCATGTACGACTTCACCGTGTTGACGGAAACGCCCATCAGCGCGGCGATTTCCTTGTTGCTGCGTCCCTTCGCGGCCAGCATGGCAATCGAAAACTCGTAGGGTGTGAGCGCGTCGGTCACTTGCAGCGTCGACACGGGGTTGTGAATTTTCATCCACCCGCGGCTGAAGCGGTAGACCGACTGCACAATCTTGTTGTACGTTTCCGGCTCCTGCTTGCGCAGCGCGCGCTCCACCTGCCCCTGCAAAATGCCGTGATGCTCCACAAACGGGTGGATGTACCCCTCGCGGCTGGCGATGCTCCACGCGGCATCGAACTTCTGCTCCGCGCGTTCATCCTGCTTCAGGCTCATGCAAATCATGCACAGGACGATGTTGAGGTAGATGCTGTCAATGGGGTAGCGCGTGCCCGCCATCAGCAGGGCGGATTCGGCAATGCCCATCGCGTGTTCGTATTCGCGGCGGATGTAGAGCGCGTGGGCGATGGCGTACATGGCGAAATACTGCATTCCGGGCGGAAGAATACCGATAGCGGGGCGGATAGGGGTCAAGTCGAGCTTCTCGGAGTGGAAGAACACGCTGATGAGCGCGTCGGTAATGCTGCTGTACAGCCGCCACGAATCGTCGTTTGCGCGCTGCCCGTCCCGCTGAATCATTTCGAGATTCCGGCGGCACTTGGCGGCATCCCCCGTCTGCAGCATCGCCATCGTGTTGGTAATCAGCGCGGTCAGGCGGATTTCGGGGCACTTGCTCGTCAGGTATTTCTCGCTGATTTCGCGGGCTTCCTCGTGCTCATCGCGGAAATAGTAGTGCAGGGCGCGGGCGATGTCGCGTTCCTCCTCGTCGTTCATGGTCAGCAGGAGATTTTGGAAGCCGTTGTCGCACGGGCGGGAAATCAGCGGCATATAGCACTTTGCCATCCGCGGGGGGATTTTTTCCTGCCCGCGCTGCCCGCTCTTGCGCAAATCCGCCGGATGCGGCGTATTCGCCGGAATCAGCCACCCGCCCGATTTCCGGATTGCCCCCTGAATCCGCCCGGTATTCAGGTAGTAATTCACCATGCGGATGGAAACGCCCCACAGCTCCGCTATTTCCTTTACGCTGAGGTAGTCCAATGCGCAGCCCCTCCTTGTTCTCCTTGTTTACGCTTACGGAATTGCCTCCCAAAGCATGGTCGCCGTTCGATTGCCATACGAGCCCTTGGGCAGCATGTAGGAGCGCGGCGTTCCTTCTACGCCGTCGATTTTCCAACCTACAAAGGTATAGCCCGGGAGGTAGTAGGACGGGTCTTCTTCCGGTGTCCCGAAATAAACTTGGTTGTTGATGGTGTATTGAACCCAATTATATGCTTTGCCGTGGCTCACGTAGGTAATGGTGTACGTCGCCACACGCCACTCCGCCTTGTAAAGGCGGTCGCCGGTTGAGCCTGCGGGGATAATCATCGGCGTTGAAGGGAACTGACCGCTGCCATCGAGGACCCAGCCGGCAAATTCGTAGCCCGGACGGTCGGGAGGGATGGGCAGGGTGACGGAATCCTCCACGGTGTAGCGTATCGAAGCTATGACTGCGCCGCCGTTCGTGACCAGTGTGATGGTGTATCTGATCACCTTCCAGTTTGCGGTATACGCCTTGTTTCCCGTCGAACCCTTCGGAATTTTGACGCTTGTCTGCGGCGTCGTGATACGCTCGCCCGTCCAGCCGACAAACTCGTAGCCGTTGCGGGTCGGGGTTGGCAGCTCGAAATCCTCATCCGTCATGGTGTAAACCACCTTTTCTTGACCGCTGCCGCCGTTCAAATCCATGGTGATGTTGTATTCTGTCAGTTTCCAGTTCTCGATATACGTCTTGTCGCCCGTCGAACCCTTCGGGATGGTCACGTTCGGCTGCGGCGTCGTGATGCCCTCGCCTGTCCAGCCAAGGAACGTGTAGCCCGTGCGGGTCGGGGTCGGCAGCGTTACGGTTTGCTCCACCGTGTAGAAATACACTTCCGACGTGCCCGCATTGCCTCCTTCCAGCAGCGTAATGATGGTGTATTCAATCACCTGCCAGTTCGCGGTGTAAGTGCGGTCGCCCGTGCTTCCCTGCGGGATTTCAATGGTTTTCTGCGGTTCGGTGATGCCCTCGCCCGTCCAGCCGAGGAAGATGTAGCCCGTGCGAACCGGGATCGGCAGCTGGAACGCTTCCGATTCCACCGTGTACTGGATGGGACGGATCGGATCGCCGTCTGCCGTGTCCATCGTGACGGTATAAAGCTTGTCCGCCGTCAGCGTCAAGGTCAGCGGCGCGTAGGGCATGAGGAAGGAAACCGCGTCGTTCCCCTCGCTGATACTCAGGGAAACAGCCGGGTCGCTCAGGAAAACGTGGATGCCGCGATAGCCCGCTGCGGGCGCGATTTGCACCGTCACCTGCTCACCCGCGCGGCACAGCAGGTCGTTGCCCTCCGCCGGCATATCGCTGCCCCAGAGGACGTTCTGCGCGTCGATGGTCACGCGCTGCGTGTCCGCCGTCCACGTCAGCGTAACGATGCGCTTTTCTTCGCGCCCCGTTACGGGCAGGAATGCGGCCGTCTCCTCGCCGCGCAGTCCCGTCAGGTGAATGAGGGCACGCTCGTCCGCGCCGAAGTCGCTGCGCTTGAACTGCGTCACCCACTCGCCGCGCTCCTTGTCGAAGGTGAAGCTCGCCACGGCGCCGCTGCGCAGGGTCAGACTCGGCGTGAAGTATTCAGGCCGTGCGTTGTTGATGCGAACGCGGTAGGTGATGCGCCCGTCCTGCTCGCCATAGCGGTAGACGTACACCGGGAATTCCGCTACCAGCGTGCTGTCATCCGTCAGCGGGAACACAACATCGCCCTCGCGGGAGAGATAGACATAATTTTCCGCCACGGCAAAGCAGGATTCGCCGCCATTCAGGCGGTAGACCTTGCTCCACGGGTCTGCGCTGCGCATTTCCGGCAGCAGCACATACTGCTCCTGCAAATCCGGATACTTCTCCGCAAACGCCGCCTCGATGCTGTCCATCATGTTGACCGCGCCCATCGGGCAGCTGTCGCCCGTGTACTGCACTGTCGTTTCGGTCAGCAGCGCGCCGTCCCAATCCGCCGTTTCCAGCTGCATGTCCTTCGCGCTCTGGTCAACAAGGCGGAAACGCACGGTCAGGCTGATTTTCTTCTCCACCTTCAGCTCGCTGCCCATATGCAGCTGCTGCCCCGGCACAAGCGCGTTCTTGCCCGGATTCAGCACAATATCGCCCGTCGGCAGCGGGTCATCTGTCAGGTTCACGAGGTTCGTCGCAATCCCGATATCGAGATTCATCGGCTTGTCCACCACGATGGTGGAGCGGACATTGCCCTCGCCGTTCAGCGACACATTCCCCGACGCGCCCAGAATCAGCTCCTGAACATCTGCCGCCGCGCCGATGTTCAGCCGCACGTCCTCGTCCGACAGCACATACAGGCGGTCGATTTTGCCGGACGGCAGATTGGCGTTCAGTCCGCCGAGAACCAGCAGATTGCCGTTCATTTCCGGCGCATTGAACTCTGTGTCGCCCAGATGGTCAAAAATCGCGTCGCCGATGAAGGCTTCCGGCGGCTGCGTGTCCTTATTCAACACGGTGATGCCAAACTGCTTGATGTTCTCCTGAAACGCCGGGTCATCCAAGTCCGTATTGTCCCACATGCCAGCGCCGATTTCTTTCGCCAGCCGCTCCAGCGCCGAGTCCTTGCCCTGTGGTGTCTGGTTCTTGTTGATGGTGTTCAGTGTGTTCAGCGCACTCATGTTGTTTTCCACTATCATGGCCGCCGATGCTGTACCCGCCCAAATGATGCTGCATAAGAGCAGGAAAATGGTGCTCCATCGTGCGATTCGCTTCATGCTGCTTCCTCCTTGCTGATAGCTTCCGCGGGCTTTTTTCCCATAGAAATCGCCCTTCTGGTTTCAGTATACCATTGACAAGCGCTGTTTGCCACCGCCATTCAATGGATTAATTGGACGTTTCCCTGCCCTTTTCCTGCTGAAAATTCCTGCATTCACGCAGTTTTCCCGTCAATTCGCGCATGTTTTCCGCCGGATGCACCTTTCCAAGGCAGGAAATATCGGTTGCCAAGGATGGCAAAGTACATCTTTCCAACATGCGAAAAAAAGGCGAACCGGTTTTGAAGCCGATTCGCCCGTGGATTTGTCCAAACTTGGATGGAATTACTTGGCGATGGTGCAGTGCATGAAGTACTTGTAGCCCAGCGGGTTGGAGAAGAAGCCCTGCACGGAGTCGTCGATCATGTAGATGTCGGTGTAGTAGTACAGCGGCACGATGCAGCCGGTATTCATCAGCATATCTTCCGCGATGTGCATCATGGCATAACGGTTCGCGCTGTCGGTGCAGCTCTTGATGGTAGAAATCAGCACATCATAGGTTTCCGCCCAAGTGCCGTTCTCCACCTTCACGTCGTAGCCGTAGGGGGTCAGGTCGAGGTTGTAGATCTTCAGATCCGCATTCGCGCCCTTGCCGAACTGCACGTCGTTGTTGCCGGAGCCGGTCACCCACATGTCGAGGAAGCAGATCGGGTCGTTGTAGTCGGCAATCCAGCCATTGCGGGCAATGGAGTAGTCGCCGGACTTACGGGTGTTCAGGAAGGTGTTCCATTCCTGGTTGGTCAGGTTCATGGTGATGCCGACCGCAGAAACCGCGCTCTGGAGGTATTCGCCAATCGCCTTGTGGGCTTCGGAGGTGTTGTAGAGGTAGGTCAGGGACGGGAAGTTGGTGAAGACGCCGTTCTCCTCGTCGTAGGTGTAGTACTTCTTCAGGGTCTCAACCGCCTTGTCGAAGTTCGCCATGTAGACGTCTTCGTCGTCGGTCACGTCGTAGTAGCCGGTGATGCCTTCCACATGGCCCGCGTTCTTGTAGAACTCAGAGCCGTCCGCATCGGTCATGCCCATCGGAACGAAGCTGGACGCAGGCACCTGACCCGCCTGACCGATTTCTTCAACGATGTAGTTGCGGTCGAACAGCAGGCCAATCGCCCGACGGACTTCTGCGCGCGCCGCTTCCGCTTCTTCGGGGGTCATGTTCGCGAGCACGTCAGCGGGCAGGATTTCTTCGTTGATGTTCCAGCAGACATAGTAGGTACCAATCTGGCCGGCAATAACGAATTCCGTCGGATACTGTTCCTTCAGGGAAGCGATTTCAGAGGTGGGAACGTCGTCGATCAGCTGCCAGTCGCCCTTCTGGAAGTTCGCCAGCATGTTGTTCGCGTCGTCGGAGAGGTAGAAGTCCAGCTCGTCCATCGTGACCTTGTCCACCGCATGATAGTAGGGGTTCTTGGTCAGGGTGATCTTGCTGTTGTGTTCCCACGCGGTCATGGTGTACGGGCCATTGCCGATGTAGGTGGAAGGATCGGTCGCCCACGCTTCGTTGGCGACGACGTCCTCACGCACGGGCATGTACGCCGGGAAGGCGAGCAGCTCGTTCCAGTAGGCAACGGGGTTGTTCAGGGTAACGGTCAGGGTCTTGGCGTCCACGGCGATCACAGCGAGGTTTTCCGCCTTGGGGTCGGAGCCATCCGTAGTGTAGCCCTTGATGACTTCAAACATGTAGCCATAGTCCGCGCCCAGCTCGGAGGAAGCAGCGCGCTTCCACGCGAACTCGAAGTCCTTCGCGGTCAGCTCCTTGCCGTCGGACCACTTCAGGCCATCAACGAGCGTGTAGGTGTACGTCACCGTGCCGTCGTCATTGACCACCGGATCCGGCAGTTCCACCGCGCAGTCCGGCAGGATTTCCAGCTTGCCGTCGTCGGTCTGCGCCCAAGTGGACAGGCCTGCGAAGAGATGGGCGACCATCGTCGCGCCGTCCACAGCGGAGTTCAGCGCCGGGTCAAGCGTATCAGGCTCGGACGCGATGCAGACAGCCATGTACGTCTTGCCGTCTTCGGCGACAGCGCACAGGGTGCAGGTCACCATCATTGCGATGGCGAGCAGGAGAGCAGTCAGCTTCTTCATGAAAAAACCTCCCTTAATATTCTGTGACAGCCTTGCTTTTCGTAGACTGTCTGTATCAAAAATGCGTGTTGACGCATCCTTGAAGCAATTTTTTTGCGCGGATAAACACGCGGGCACACTATGCCAGTGTCACCAACTCAATCGCGAAAAGGGTGTCGAGAGGGTCGAAGACCCTTCGCGGGTGCAGGGCAGAGCCCTGCCGGAGTCCAGAGGCAGAGCCTCTGGCGCTTCCCCTCACCCTAACTCCTTCACCCGGTGGCAGGCGACGAAGTGACCCTTCTCGACTTCGTTGAAGGGCGGCATCGACTGCGCGCAGGCTTCGGTGGCGTGGGGGCAGCGCGTGCGGAACGGACAGCCCGACGGCGCGTTCAGGGGGCTTGGAATGTCGCCGGAGAGGACAATGCGCTTGTTCGCGCGCGCAGCCTTCGGGTCAGGCAGCGGAACGGCGGACAAAAGCGACTTGGAGTACGGGTGCAGCGGGTGATTGTAGATTTCCTCCGCCGACGCCAGCTCCACCATCTTGCCCAGATACATCACGGCGATTCTGTCCGAAATATGCCGCACAACCAGCAGGTCATGCGCAATGAACAGGTATGTCAGCCCCAGCCGATCCTGCAAATCATCAAACATGTTGATGACTTGCGCCTGAATCGACACGTCCAGCGCCGACACCGGCTCGTCGCAGACGATGAATTCGGGATTGACCGCCAGCGCGCGGGCAATGCCGATGCGCTGCCGCTGACCGCCGGAAAACTCGTGCGCGTAACGCGAGGCATGTTCGCTGTTCAGCCCGACATAGCCCAGCAGCTGCAAAATGCGCTCCTCCCGCTCCTTCTTGGAGGAATACAGGTGGTGCACATCCAGCGGTTCGCCCACGATGTCCGACACGGTCATGCGCGGGTTCAGCGAGGAGTACGGATCTTGGAACACCATCGTCGCCTTCGTGCGGAATTTCTGCAAGTCCGCTTTCGTTTTGACGGGCTTGCCATCGTAAATGATTTCGCCCGCCGTCGGCTTGTACAATTGGAGGATGGTGCGCCCAACGGTCGTCTTGCCGCAGCCGGATTCGCCCACCAGACCGAGCGTTTCGCCCTTGTTGATGGTGAAGGACACATCATCGACCGCCTTCAGCGGCTTGGTGCGGAAGAAGCCCATGTTGATGTCAAAGTATTCTTTCAGTCCTTTGACTTCCAGCAATGGCTGGTGCATCTGCGCTTCAGACACAGGGCACTCCTCCTTCCTCCGTGATGCTGCCGTCCTCCACGCCCTTCTTGACGTTCATCCAGCAGGTTGCCATATGGTCGTCATTGATGAGCATCCGAACCGGCTTCTCTCTCAGGCAAATCTTCATCGCCGCCTCGCAGCGGGGCGCAAACGGGCAGCCCTTAGGCATGTTCAGCAGGTCAATCGGCGTACCGGTAATCGGCTCCAGGCGCTGTCCGTTGTTCTCCGCCGTCGGGATGGAGCGCATCAAGCCCTTTGTGTACTCATGGCGCGGGTTGTAGAAGATTTCATCCGCCGTCCCCTGTTCGCAGATGGAACCGGCGTACATGACGATGACCTCGTCGCACATCTGGGCGACAACGCCCAAGTCGTGCGTAATCATGATAATCGCCATGCCCATCTTCTTCTGCAAATCGCGCATCAAATCAAGAATCTGCGCCTGAATCGTCACGTCCAGCGCGGTCGTCGGCTCGTCGGCAATCAGGATGTCCGGCTCGCACGCCAGCGCCATAGCAATCATTACGCGCTGCCGCATACCGCCCGACAACTCGAACGGGTACTGCTTCATGCGCTTTTCCGGCTCGTTGACGTTGACCAGCTTCAGCATCTCCACCGCGCGTTCGCGCGCCTGATGGCGGTTGCGGTCGGTGTGCAGCAGAATCGCTTCCATCAGCTGCCGGCCAATGGTGTAAGTCGGGTTCAGGGACGTCATCGGGTCTTGGAAGATAATCGAGATGCGGTTGCCGCGCACGGAGCGCAGCAGCTTCTCGTCCGCGCCGACCAGCTCCTGCCCGTCGAATTTCACGCTGCCGCTGACGATTTTGCCCGTCGGCGCAAGAATCTGCATGACGGAATACGCCGTGACGCTCTTGCCCGAACCGCTTTCGCCCACGATGCCCAGCACCTTGCCGTGGTCAAGGCGGAACGAAACGCCATCCACCGCCTTGACTTCGCCCGCGTCGGTGAAGAAGGATGTATGCAGGTCATTGACTTCCAGCAATGCCATTTTGTCCAGCTCCTTTCATCACGCATTCAGCTTCGGGTCAAATGCGTCGCGCAGGCCGTCGCCGAACAGGTTCAGGCTCAGCACGATGAGGCAGATGACCACGGCGGGGATAATCAGGCGATAGGTGTAGGAATAGATGCCGTTGAGCGCGTCAGAAGCCAGCGAACCCAGCGAGGGCATCGGCGCGTTGACGCCCAGCCCCAGGAAGGACAGGAAGCTTTCGGTGAAAATCGCGTTCGGAATTTGCAGCGCGGTCGAAATAATCACGACGCTGATGCAGTTCGGCAGAAGGTGCTTGCGGATAATCCACTGCGCCTTCGCGCCCGTCGCCTGTGCCGACAGCACGTACTCCTGCTCACGGAGGGACAGAATCTGACCGCGAATCAGGCGCGCCATGCCCACCCAATAGAGCAGACCAAAGACGATGAACATGCTGATGATGTTCGAGCCGATTTTCTCTAAGATGGTGCCTTCCACATGCAGCACCTGCCCCAGCACGACCGCCAGCAGGATGATGACCAGCATGTCCGGCAATGAGTAGATAATATCGACGATTCGCATGATGAACAAGTCCACCCTGCCGCCGAAATATCCCGCGACTGCGCCAATCATCATGCCAATCACCAGCACGATGATGCTGGCGAAGAAGCCGACGGCGAGGGAAATGCGCGTCCCGTAGACGACGCGGATGAAGTAGTCGCGTCCGTGCGCGTCCGTGCCGAAGATGTGCGGGAAAACAGATTCCCCTTTGTCGATTTTCTTCAGTTCCGTCTTGCCGTACTGGAACGGCGCGAGGTTGTTGTAGCTGTTGTCCATCGGGCGACCCTTCGTCTGTCCCAGCATCTGGTCATACGAATACGGCCAGAACATCGGGATGATGATGGAGGACAGCGTAATCAGCACAATCAGAATCAGGCTGATGGTCGCGACCTTGTTCTTCAGCAGGCGCTTCACGCCATCGCGGAAAAAGGTCGAGGACGGCCGCATCCGGGAGATGACTTCCTTTTCCTCCGCCGTCGCGGGCATGAAGGAATCCACATCCAGATGCAGGCTAAAGGGCTTTTTCTTGTTCATCATCATGATGCAGAGGCCTCCTTATTCGTAATCAATGCGCGGATCAACCACCTTGTAGAGCAGGTCGCTGATCAGATTCATAATCACGATTAAAGAGGCGAGGAAAATGGTCGTCCCCATAATCATGGTGTAGTCGCGGTTGGTGATGCTGGATACGAACTGGCGGCCGATGCCCGGCACGGCGAAAATCTGCTCGACGACCATCGAACCGGTGACGATGAACGCCAGCATCGGGCCGAAATAGGTGATAACCGGAATCAGCGAGTTCTTCAGCGCGTGACCGAAGATAATTTTCTTGCCCGAAACGCCCTTGGCGCGCGCGGTGCGGATATAATCCTGCCCCAGCACGTCGAGCATGGAGGAGCGCGTCAGGCGCGTGATGTAGCTCATCGGGTAGAGCGCAAGGGTGATAATCGGGAGGATCAAGCCTTCCGCCGTCGCGCCGTTCGCGGGTACCCAGCCTAACTTGACTGAGAACACTATCAGCAGGAACGACCCCATAATGAACGACGGCATGGACACGAACGCGGTCGTAATCACCATGATAATCTTATCCAGCACGGTGTTGCGCCGCAGCGCCGCCAGCGCGCCGAGGACGATGCCGGCAATCGCCGCGCTGAACGCCGCAATCAGACCGAGCTTCGCGGAGGTCTTCATGCCATCCAGAATAATGTCAATGACCTGACGGCCGCGCTGCTTCAGGCTCGGCCCGAAGTCCAGCTTCGTCACCACGTCGCGCAGATATGTCACATACTGTTCGCCCAGCGGCTTGTCCAGCCCGTACTTGGCCTCCAGCGCCGCCTGCGCTTCCGCGGAAATTGCCTTTTCACTTGCGAACGGTCCACCCGGAATCGAGTGCATCACGAAGAACGTCACCGTGATGACAATCCAGATGGTCAGCAGCGCCAGCAGCACGCGCTTGAGGATATAAAACAGCATCTTGGAATTCATCCGCTCCACCTTCCCGGCAGGGGCGCTGCCGCGTCTGCCTGCGTTTCTTGTTCATCGACACGCCAAACCAGCCGGCTTCACCGTGTCGATGCTTTATTATGCAACACTGTATGGAGAAAATCAAGTGTTTTGTTGCACAAGCTGTGTTTTTTTTATGTTTTTCTCGTGTATTTTGAATATTTTCGTCCAAGTTGTTGCATTTATCAAGTTTTTCTGCAAGTCCCTGTTCATTTTTGCGCACAAAAAATGCAGGACGCTCATTCGTCCTGCATCATGGTAACGAAGTGAATTACTCCGCTGCCGCCAAGCTGCCGAAGATCTCCAGCGGCATGTTTTCCAGCGCGTCGCCCACTTCCTTGCTGGCGACCTGGAACGTCACGGCGAGAACCGTCTCGTCATCAAGGAAGGTGTACAGCGCCAGCACGGTGTCGCCGGGGGTGTACATCAGGCAATAGTTTTCGTTGACATACAGCTCAGCGAGCATTTCTTCCGTCGCGCCCGCGTCCTGAATGCCTTGCAGCAGCGTTTCAAAGCTCATCGCGGACAGCTGCGCCGTAATGCTGACCGTCTGGTCGGCGTTGACGGCGAAGAGCAGGATGTTCTCGGCGTTTTCCGTGCCTGCGGGGACTTCCTGAACCGCCCAGTCCGCCGGAATCTGCATCGTCAGACCCGTTTCACCCAGCGCAACCGTCTGCGCCTCGAAGCTGACATTCATTTCAACTGCCGGCACTTCCGCTTCTTCCTCCGCGAACGCAAAGGCAGTGCAGCACATCATGAGCGCCATCAGGAGAGCAAGGAGTTTCTTCATATTTGTTTCCGTCCTTTCATTTCCAGCATGATTCGGCTGATTTCTTTCCATATTGAACAGCCACATCTGGTAACATTTATGATACCAAATGCAAGCCGCTTTTGCAATATGCTTTCGCGCAGGAAAACGGTTGATTCGCGCGGATTTGGGATTTCAGAATGAAGCAGCCTCCTTTTTCATTCGGAAAATGCGAGTGAAGTAACTTTTATTTACTTTTCAATTCTCACCAAAACAAACAGTTGATTCTATCCGTAAAAGCGGACTTTGCTTCCCTCCCCCTTCACAAAAAACGGGGCACCGCGAGAGCTTTCACCCCCGCAGCACCCCGCCATCCGCGGATGCGCAATTCCGCATTGTCCCTTACTTCTTCGTCCAGTCCTGCTTTTCGCCGATGCCGTAGTTTGCCGGCAGCACGTCGTCATCAACCAGCACGAAGCCCAAATCCGCCGTGTAGGTCGTACTGGCGGAGGTCACCTGCACCGGGTTCGATTCGCCGTTTTCGCCCAGAATCGACGCAATCAGCGGAATATCCGTGCGCATACGCGTCGGCACAACTTCCGTCGGGTAGATGGGCTTGAGCGTGTACACGCCGGGATACAGGTTCTCGAAAGTGTAGTAGCCGTACGCATCGGTCGTCGTTTCCGCGACGAGCTGGTCGTTGCGCCACAGCTCGATGCGCATGTCGCCCAGACCGAGTTCGCCCGCGTCCTGCAGGCCGTTGCCGTTCAGGTCAAGCCAGCAGAAGTCGCCCAGCGTGCCCGGCTGCACCGCGCCAATATTCTGTTCCAGCTGATGCTGGCTCATGCGCAGGACAATCAGGTCGCTCTCTCCCTCGCGGGCGGTGTAGGTCGTCATCACGCTGATGTTCTGCCCGTCCTTGAGGCGCGTGTCGTCCTTTTCTACGACGACGTAGCCGTTCGGGAGCGTCACACGCAGACGGTAGTTGCCCGGCATCAAGCCGTCAAAGCGGTAGATGCCGTCCTCGCCCGTCGTCGCGTTTTGCAGTTCGCTGCCCTTTTCGTCCAGCAGGATAACCTCCGCGCCGGACAGGGGCGCAATCTCGCCCGCGTTGTCGCACCAGACCATGCCGCCGATGCTTGTGTCAATCTTCAAGCCCAGCATCGGAGCAGTATAGTTGTTGTTTTCGCTAATTTCAATCTCGGTCATGACGAGCTGACTGCCCTCGGTGGTGAAGGTGCTGTCGCCCAGACGCGCCGCCTGCGTACCTTCCTTGAGGTCGTAGGCAAGGCTGTACACGCCGGGGGCAATGCCGTCGATGGCGAACCGCCCATCTGCATCGGTCTGCACCTGCGCAAACACCGCGCCGGTTTCATCCAGCAGGGTCAGCGTCTCGTTTTCCGGGGTGATTTCGCCCGCGTCCATGCGCCCGTTGTCATTCTCATCCACCCAAACCTGACCGGACATCTTCGACGGAATCACGCCGCCAAGCGCCTGATTCAGCCATTCCTCGCCCAGCCCGATTTCGATGCTCACCTGCTGCTCGTTCAGCCCGTGCATCAGCGGCAGGGTCACATTGCCGTCCAGCTTGGAGAGCACCATGCTCTCCGGGAAGCGCAGGGTCAGCGTGTAGGCGTCCGGCCGCAGCCCGGTGAAGCTGTACGCGCCCGTCGCATCGGTGAGGACGGTCTGCTCCGTCAAATCCTCGCGGGAGGGGGTCAGAATCAGCGTCACGCCGGCAAGCGCCGCTTCGTCTGCATCCTGCGCGCCGTTGCCGTTGTGATCGGCAAACACCATGCCTTCAATGTCGCCCAAAGCCAGTGCGCCGCACAGGGGCGCGGTGACTTCTTCGCCCACGCCGATGGTAAAGGAATCCGTCGTGCCGTCGGAATCCGGCGCAATGGTGTTGCCGCCGTCCGCCAGGGGAGCAAACACGCCGTCGCCCGGCAGCTCGTAGCGCAGGCGGTACGTTCCGGGCAGCACCGCGTCAAACAGGAAGCTGCCATCCGCGCCGATGGTGCGGGTCGCCACGTCACCGGTTTCGTCCATCAGGTGAACCACCGCGCCGAGCAAGCCGCCTTCATCCGCGTCGCGCAGGCCATTGTCGTTCTTGTCGGCAAACACCACGCCGGACACATGTCCGGGGGTAATCATGCCGATATCAAGCCCCGTCAAATCCGCGCCCATTGTCAGCGCCACCGGTTCGCTTTCGCCCGCGCCGCCGGAGAGGTTGCGGAGGATATTGCCGTCGCCCGTGCGCGTGAACGCCAAGCCGCGGTTCGCGGTCGCGCTCACGGTGTACTGCCCCGGCGCAAGGTCATCGAAGGTATACACGCCGCTGCGGTTCGTTTTCGCCGTGCGGGTATTGCCGTTTTCATCCGTCAGGGTGACGGTGAAGTTGTTGACCATCTTTTCCGCGTCCATCCGGCTGCCGGAGAAGTCGTCATCCAGATACACCGTGCCGGAGATGCTGCCGTAAGTAATCGCGCCGATGGCCATCGTCATCTCGCTGTCATTCTCCAGCACCACGTCGGAAATCGTGTACTCGCGGCGGTCAGTGCCGGGCGCGAACAGGTTGCCGTACTCGCCATCGCCCGCAATGGTGTACACATAGCCCTGCGGAATCGTCGCTTTGACGCGGAACGTGCTGCCGCGGATGTTGGCGAAGGTGAAGCGCCCGTTCTCGTCGGAGACGGTGTTCAGCAGCTCCTTGCCGATGGCCTGACGGTACAGGACGACCTTCACGCCTTCCAGCGTCTTTTCGCCCTCGTCGTACACGCCGTTGTTGTTTTCATCCAGGAAGCAGATGCCGTTGATGTCAGAGCCCTTCATCACGCCAAGGAGGACTTCCTCCAAATCACCGCGTTCAAGAATCACCTGATCCGTTTCAGAGCGCTTGAATTCGCTGGTGATGATGGAGCGGCGATTACCGCCCGTCTGGCTGTAGCGCGCAAACACCAAGCCGTCCGGCAGGCTGTATTCGACATTGTATGTGCCGTAGCGCATTTGACCGATGTAGAATTTGCCGTCCTCGCCGCTCTCGGTTTCGTACACCAAGCCGTTTTTCACGCCGACGGCGCGGATTTTGATGCCCGCTTGACCGGGTTCACCGTCCTGATACACGCCGTCGTCGTTTTCATCCAGCCATACAAGACCCTGCAGCGCCGCCATCGTCATCACGCCGACGCCCACGTCGGTCACAGAACCGGCTTCGAGGGTCAGCGGCACGCTGCTTTGCACTTGTTCGGTCGTTTCATCCATGATGGACATGTTCGCGCTGACATTTTTGCCGTGCACACCATGGCCGAAGCCCGCGGGCAGCTCGCTGCGCAGGACGTACGTCCCCGCCGGCACAGCCAGCGACACTTCGCCGTTCTTGTCCGTTTCGCCGGATGCCACAACAACCTCCACGCCGTTGACTTCGGTGATGAGGCTCATCGTCGCGCCGGACACGCCTTCCTCGTACTTCCCGCGTGAACCGTTGTTATCGTTGTCGCGGAAAGCGTGGATGGTCAGCGCCGCCGGATTCGCCGCCTTCGCGGTCACAGTCGCGGGTTCGTCGCTAATGACGAGCGCACCGTTGGCAAGGGTCACACCCGCGTCATAGCGGACAACGTACGTCCCGTATTCGAGGAACTCCGCCTGCCAAGCGCCGTTTTCATCCGTCACCGCTTCCGCCGCGACTTCGCCCGCCTGATTGACCAGCTGCACCTGCACGCCGCTCATCGGCTGACCGTCCAGCCCCAGCACCACGCCGGAAGCGTCGCCGGTGGCATGGTTCGCCAGCGCCGGCAGCACAACGGTTTCGCCCGCGCCGATTTCCACCAGAATGCTCGCCATCACGCCCGTATCGGTCGTGCTGAGCGTCCAGCCCTCGGTGTCATACAGGCCGCGCGGCAGGGCTGCCGTAATCTGATAAGTATCAGGATACAGGTCGTTCAGCGCAAACGCGCCGCTGACCGTCATCTGTTCGCTCATCCGCTGGCCGGAAATCGTCACTTCCGCCGGGGCAGACAGGTCGTCGATGCTGCCGGTCATGCCGCCGCTGAGCGTCAGATCCAGTTCATAACGGCTGGTCTGCATCGCCTGAATGTTCACCAGCCACTGTGCCTGACCCTTCTGCAGGTTCGGCCAGCCGTTTACACCCGTCAGCAGCGTGCCTTCCGGCAGCGTCACCGTGACGGCGTATGTTCCGTGGAAGAGGTCGGCTTCCTGCACCGTCTCGCCATCGGTCAGGTAGCCCGTGCGGGTCGTTTTGCCGTCCTCGCTGACAATCTGGTACGCCACTGCCGCGTTCACGCCGCGCATGAGCATCGTCAGCGTGCCGTCCACGGGTTCAGGGGTGGGGGTCGGCGTAGGCGTAGGCGTCGGGCTCGGCGTGGGCGTCGGGCTCGGGGTCGCCGTCGGGGTC
>ERZ779851.1741-NODE-1741-length-18277-cov-135.644605_pt1 | contig 18277 bp, 14 predicted proteins | sample MGYA00511094_ERZ779851 | MGnify/ENA primary metagenome ERZ779851 (study PRJEB29588, sample SAMEA2155512) | human gut metagenome | biome: human gut; feature: human-associated habitat; material: faeces | place: Denmark | collected 2008/2010 ...
AATATCGGAGATTACCAACTTTTTTAGGCACTATTTCTTATCCCGAACTGAGGTAAAGAATCCATTATATATTACTCATACTTGTTTTAGGGGCTTGCAGCGAAGACTTTCATGAGGATGCAAGAGACATGGTAGCACTACAGCTGCAAACACCTGTTATTGTAACTGAGGGGGCAACAAGATGCCGACCTATCGAAGGGACAACCTTCTCATATCTGAATACACTGACCTATGGTTTTGACCCCAATACCAGTTATTCTACAGGCTATAACCTGTCTTTTTATGTGTGTGACCATGGAACATTTCAGCCACATATAGCAGGGTCAAACAACAAAAAAACGACTCTAAATGCCTATTATTATAGTCAAACAAAACAGGAATCTTTTAATTGGTCTGAAACGCTTAATCTTCGTATAGGGAAAAACGTAGATATTTATGCCTATTATCCATACGTTGCTGGAGATTTTGATCCTACTGCGATACCTTTTACAACAAACGGACAAATCGACTGGATGTGGGCTGAAAAACAAACTTTAGAAAACGTCTCCGTGGATAATCGGACGATAGATGTAACCTTCCATCATGCCATGACCTGCCTGGAAGTGAGGCTCTCTACCCAGTTTAACAGCACCATCGATTTATACTCCATCACCCTTTCTGATAAACAAAAAAAATTGGTTGCTTCTGGAACAATGGATATAACCCAAAAAGGGAAACTGACCTATACCGCATCTAACGATAAAATCATCATCATTGCAAATGGCAATTCTGAACGTCTGCCCATCCATCAAGACGACAACAAGACTTACCGTAGCTTTTGCTTTATCATGCCGGAGAAAAGTTTTGAGGCAGATGATTTACAGTTGACTTTTTATTTTGACAGACATAACACAAATGGAACTACTCAAACTCCTACAGCCGGTCGTGTCGTATATACCATCCCCACAAGGTTTAGCAAACAAGAAGTCAAAAAGTTTGAGACAGGAAAAAGATATATCCTGAATTTGATGATAGACAATACCGATTTGATTGTGCCGTTTGAGCGTAAAGTGGATAATTGGACATCTCAAGACATTGACATCAAAATATGAGAAAGAGAATACTTTTATCATTGACAACCGCTGGTTTGTTGTTTTGCCTTGTTTCTTGTAGCAACGACAATATGATTGTTTCTGAACAAGTGCATATTTTGTCTACTATATCCCGTGCCACCGTAAATAGTGAAACCACAGCACCATTACCTGATGGCACCACCATACGGATGATGTTGTACCAACCTGGTACACATAACTATTATCGTTCAGGTATGTATAGATACTTAACAAGCAAGAACTATCTTGAAGCTGTCAGCATCGATGAATCAGGAAATGTGAACCCAGATCCGTTAAAAGGAATTAATGGTATTGTGGGTACATACGGCATGATAGCCATATCACCGGGTGTAGAAATGCTTACTTTCAATGAAGGAACAGAACGTCCCTCTGCCGCCATCATTACTTGCCCAAACCATAAGGACAGCAACGACAACGATGATGGGGCTGTATGGGCTACCCTATGGGAACAACAAGTATTGGGAGAATACAATATTATTCGTATGAATAGTTCACAAGAAGAAATACGTTCAAAAGTGAGATTTGAAATACGAAAAGACCCAAATCTCGAAGAAGACATCTCGAACATACAGCTAAAACTGAAAGGAGCAGGAACTGGGAAAACTGATGAACAACTCTATTATTATCCGCAGTTGAGACAATGCGCTGTTCCTTCAGGAGTAGAGGATGTAATGCCGTTATCGGTTTCTGAAGAACCCGATACAGATGGTTCCACTTTCTATAAAAGTGAGACAAAATACATACTTTCTGGCATTTACGCGCCCAAAGAAGTGGCAGCGAAGATTCTTGGCACGACTTTTGAAAACCCCAATGTGCTTGACAAGACATATCTAACCCTCTTCATGGACTTCCAGCAAGGAAATCGCGCTGTCAGTGCAGAGATGATGCTTAACGCAGACGCTGATGCTGTATTGGCAGAACTGAAACCTCAAACAGAATATGTTTATAAAATATTGGTGGCTTCCACCTATATCAATATCACACTCGATATTTACAACTCAACCAATAACTGGAATGATCCTACCAACAATGGCACGATTGATATAGGCGGAGCCGATAAGTCAATCGATATAGGGACCTTTACGATAAACGACTGGAAAGACCCAAGTAATAATAATGAACAAGAAATATAAAACTATGAACGGTAAATTTTCTCATATTGCACGTGCTCTCATTTTTCTTCTCGCTACACTCACTGCATGTAGCGATGAGCAACAAATTGACCTGAAAGAGGATTCTTGGCAGGGCAACCATAAAATAGCACTTTCCCTGAAAGCGGCACCTGAAACCAGTAGAGGAACCCGTGCTGTAAGTGTACCTGTAGACGAGGGGAATGGCACTGGCTATCAAGTGAAGGATTTTGTGATTTTCCAATTCGACCAAAATGGAAACCGTTTGGTTGATCCTAAGTATTACGAGTATAATCCAGGTAAAAGCGGACAGACAATCCCTATCGTGTTGCCTACGGAAGACGGTATAGAATATACCATTGTTGTGCTTGCCAACTTCCACAACAAATTAGCCGACTTTGTTTTTGCCGATGCAACGACATTGGATAAGTTGATGGAAAAGTACCAGAAATTCGAGAAATTAGAGGATTCCTATAAAGATAATGGTACAGGCTATGATTTGTTGATGAACGGCTATACCACCATCCGCAAAAACACCTCCTCACTGAATGTGGAACTCTACAGGAATGTGGCAAAGTTTACGCTGACCATCACAAATCCAGCCACCTCAGGAGTGATTCTTAAAAGCGCACAGGTGAAATCAGTACCTACCAAGATCGATTATTTTTATCATTTGATTGAGGATAAAAAACCAACTGCGCTTACGGCACCCTATCCTGCCCACAACAAGTTTACCACTTTTGATTATCCCATAGAAGAATTTGAGGTAAGTCCAGGAGAAGGCGCAAAGGTCCTGACCTATTATTTGCCTTGCCATTTAATGGGTACCAACACTAATTCCATCAGTGAAAAAACAAAAGGAAACTATGCACCCGATTATGCCACCTTTATAGAATTGTATGGGGTAAGTAAAGATGGTAACACCTTCACACGCTATCGTTTCTATTTGGGAGATAATTGGACGAACGACTATAACATTAAGCCAAACTATCATTATCAGTTGCCGATAAAGTTTTCTTCGATAGGTAATCCGCAAGCTGATACAAGAGTACAGCACGTTGGTGGTATTATAGAGGAACCGGATGCGAATAGCTATATTGTAAATCCTTTACCGATTGATGAACAGAGAATGTATAAGATTCCTGTGGCATGGAGAATTAATACCTATTGGACAAAAGAGGAAGCAGCTAACTATATTCCTTCATCTACTGCATATACCATCATTGGTGAAAATGAATGGGCAGCAGATATTATTTGGCAATCTTCTGACCAACAACTGATAGAATTTTATGATGATAATGGAAGAACAGGTAATGAAGGAAGAATGTCACCAAAATATCGTGGTCAGAAGCCCTTATGTTTTAAGCCCAAAAAAGGCGCAAAAGGAAATGTGCTTGTTGGCGTATATCGTACAGACCAGGCAAATGCCAACGACCCAACAAAACGGGAATATTCATGGTATTGGCATTTATGGATCACAGATTATAATCCAAATGATTGCGTCAATCAAAATTGGGATGAACGTTTCAAATTGTCTGTAACAAACGGAGAAGTACATCGTTATAAAGGTACGCTTTGGGATGATGAAAATGCTATCTATCATAACAAATGGATTATGGATAGATTTCTTGGGGCTTTTGACAATTCAGGTACAGACAATCAATCATACGGACTTTACTATCGCTTCGGAACTCATTTACCATATCAAGGTAATTTTGAAAAGAATTATAGATACAATTCTCAAACAGATACCTTTATCAGTTTCAATATAACTAACAGTTCCTATATTTTCAAAAGATTCCAACATATATTGTATCCTACAGTATGGGGAAAAGGTAGTAATGATGATTACATAGCAGATAATGAAGAATACAGAAACAATATTTGGAATGATCCAACATGGAATATTGAACGACAAGGTGGAAAGACAAAAAAGAGCTTTTTTGATCCTTGTCCTCCGGGTTGGAGAATCCCTGAAAAGAATTTTTTGGAATGTAAAGGTACGGGTGGAACTAGCCGAACACTCATCATATATATGGATAATGTAATAGGTAGTGACAATAAAGCGGTATATCCACTTAATGGTGGAAAGGAATCAGGTACAGGTCATGGTTGGATCAACCAATTTACTATGGTTCATTCTTCTACTCCATCAGGATATACGGTATGGACAGTATTATCTCAAGATAACACTAACGGTTATATATGGTTTAATGGAAGTTCACATGTTGGCCTAAGAACTACTGCAACAGCAATCCGCCCCGTTCAAGAATAAAACTCTACTATAATTGTTCAGCTAAACCATAGCTGAGAACTGACAGAGGGTGTAGCCATTTATTATGTGCTACACCCTTTTTTAGCACCCATATACACTAACTCTTGGGCGACGAACTTGATTGGCGATATAATGGCACGAAAATGCACCAAATGTCATGATATTCTATATTATTGCTGTCCGGTAAAACTTTTGCAAAGAAAATAAATGGATAATGAGATAGTGCCGGTGGAGGTGAAGCCTGAAAATATTGTAATTCAATAGTGTTTTTATGTGATTTATCACGATTCTCAAGCTCAACGGGGTGTTTGTCTGGCAGCAACCTTGCAGGGACAGAGTTATGCCTCCCCACCATGCAGAGAGGAGTAGATACCATCCACCCCTATTTCGAGTGATTATTTGGAGTGCTACTTCAGATTTTTATTTGTTTTTTTGTTGTTGTGACAGTATCGGCGAATCGGTACCACTGTAGCGCATGAATCGGTACCATCATAGCACTGCATTCGGTACCATCGTATCACTTGAATCGGTACCATAATAGCGCACCAATCGGTACCAAAAAGATGTAAAGTTCTGCTCATGTAAAATGATAACCGCCTATCTTTGCAGAAGAATTTTTAAATCTGTATAGATATGGCACAAAGTAATGTAAACATGAGCAAATTAAAACGTTCATTTCAAATGCTAGCGGCAAAAATACCGCAACGCACCATTTGCGAGCAACTACACATGGGACGTGGCGTACTGAACCGTTACAAGACCTTGGCGGATTCCCAAGGTTTGTCCTATGGCGTGATAGGCCGCATGAGTGACGGGGAAATAGAATCTTTCCTCCAGTTGTCCAAGCCCACAGCAGCCCCATCCTCCCAACGTCAGGTGCTGGACGGGCTGTTGCCTGAATATGCGTCAGACTTGTCGCATAACCGCTACCTCACCATTCAAGCCCTGCACGAGTCATACAAGAAGGAGCATCCCGACGGATATGGATACACCCAGTTCAAGAAGTCAATCCGTGAGTATCAGTACTCACACAACCTCAGCTTCCATAACACCTATATTCCTGGGGAAGAGATGCAGATTGACTTCGCCGGCGATGCCCTGTGGCTTACCGACCCGAAGACAGGTGAGCTAACCAAGGTTGTCGTCCTGGTCTGTATCCTGCCATACAGCGGCTTGGGATTTGCCAAGGCTATGTACAACGCTTCCATGGAGAACTTCTTCGGCGGTATATCCGATGCCTTCTCTTACTTCGGCGGAACAACTCGCATAGCCAAGAGTGACAACATGAAGCAGTGGGTGAAGAAATACGACCGCTACGAGCCAGCATTCAATGATGCAGCCGTGGAATGGGCCGCCTACTACGATACAACCCTCCAAACCTGCAGGATTCGCACTCCCAGGGACAAAGGTCCAGTCGAGGGACTCGTTCAAAAGACATACAATGCCGTCTACGCTCTGCTACATGACGAGGTGTTTTACAATCTATTGAGTATGAATGCCCGTATCTATGAGTTGATGGACGGCTTCAATGAAAAGCCGTCCAGAACGACAGGGAGAAGCAGACGTGACATCTTCGAGGCGGAAGAGCAACCAACGTTGGGTAAACTGCCCATGACTCCATACCGCTTCAGATATCGCAAGGAGGTGAAACTGTCCGGTACCTATCACGTCATGGTTGACAAGCACAACTATAGCGTACCATACCAGTATGTCGGGCAAAAGGTGAGCGTACTGTGGGACTTGGATACCGTGGAGGTTTACTCAGGGAGTTCTCGCATAGCCATCCATCAGCGTCGCCAAGGTTCTGGGTACAGCACGCTTGACGAGCATATGCCAGACAAACATCTTGCCTACAAGCACGGACAGGGATATAACGCCGCCTATTTCCTGGAGGAGGCAGCATTGGTTGGCAGCAACACCACTTCCGCAGTCCAATCCATCCTCAATCGCACGAAGCATGTCGAGCAGTCGTACAAGTCCTGCCAAGGAGTCCTGTCTCTCAAGCGCAAGTATGGCAAGGAGCGCCTGGAGAAGGCCTGCAAGCGTCTGGCAGGTTGTTCATCCATCACCTACACGACCATCCGCAACGTATTGGAGAAGAACCTTGACCAAGTTGACGGGGAAGAAACAGTCTCAAATGTGCCACAGAACGACTATGTGAGAGGCGCGGAGGCATTTATGAACATTTAAACATATATAGTAACATGAACTTACAAGAAACCATCATACAACTCAACGAGTTGAAACTCAGAGGTATGTCATCCTCCTTCGAGGCCATGACCAGCCTTCCTGTACAGAACCGCCCATCCCTGGAAGTCGCCATCTCCAAGATGGTGGATGCAGAGGTGCAGGACAGACGAGATCGAAAGACCGCCATGTATCTAAAAATCAGCAAGCTTAGATATACGGCACTCTTAGAGGATGTCATCTGTGGAACAGACCGCAACTTCACCAAGGATGACCTTGCCGCCATTGCCGACTGTGCCTTCATACGCAGACATGAGAACTTGCTCATACAAGGAAAGTGCGGCTGCGGAAAATCCTTCCTTGCCTGTGCCCTTGGAAGACAGGCTTGCATGCTAGGCTACAGAACTCTCTATCTCAATATGAACAGCTTTGTGGAGAAAGTTGCACTCAGCAAGCTGGATGGGTCGTACCTGAGGATGATAACCAATCTGGAAAAGTATGACTTGCTCATATGGGATGACTTCGGGTTGCAGCCAATGGATGACAAAACCAGACTCGCAATGCTTCAAATCCTAGAAGAGAGATACGAAAGAAAGTCCGTCATTATCGCCTCACAGCTTCCTATTGCCAAATGGTATGATTACATAGGTGATCCTACCTTGGCAGATGCCATTATGGACCGTTTGGTGGCAAATGCAAGTAAAATAGAGTTAAAAGGCGATTCTATGCGCCAGAAATTGAAAAAATAAATTACCTTTGCAAATTGAAAAGCAGAACTGAAATCTTGGTACCGCTTGCAGCGATACAAGCGGTACCGATTGCAGTGATAGCATGGTACCGATTACACCGCTACGCTTGGTACCGATACAGCGCTATCGTCATATATAGTCTGTTTCCACAATTTTCACCGTGGTACGCCTCTCAACAATATGTACCACAGTGAAACTTCTTTTTTTATATAGTTGTGCGAAAAAAACATCAAGTCAATTCTTGTCATCATCTGTCGAGCCAATTCTTCAATTTCATGATTTTGTCTTTGCTGACCACAATTCGCAACTCAGGAAATCCATGAAGGCTTATGGTCATTTTGTATTTGAAGAAATTTGTGAGTTTGTCAATGCGCTCGATATTTACCATATATTGGCGGCTGACACGGAAGAACAAATTGGGATTTAATTGCAGCTCCAAGTCATTCAAAGATTGGTTGATGGGTACAGAATTACCATCACTAAGGTATGCCCTAACGACACCATTCTCTGATAAGAAATAACTAATGTCAGTTGTCTTGACAAGTTTGAAGCCATCATAGATATGCACAAGGAAATAGTCTCTCCATTTCTTACCTGTTGCCATCCCCATTTTCTCCATCAGAGCTGAGTAATCTATGACTTTATTGCACAGGGCTTTAGCCTTTGTTAGAGCTTTCTCCAATTCTTCTGTCAATATCGGTTTCTGAAGATAGGCGATGCCATTGCTCTTGAATGCTTCCAAGGCATATTCATTATAAGCCGTGGTAAATATCACAGGAGAAGTTGGGGCTATCTCCAAGAAAGCCTCGAACACATCACCATCGCCCAGTCTTATATCCGCAAAGATTACATCCTCGTCATGCGGATTTTGCAGATAGTCGATGACCGCTCTCATTGTTGTTAACGGTCCTTGTATTTCCATAGAGTTGTCTATGTTTTGCAAGAGGCGTTTCAGTCTTGAAAAGCCACGTTCTTCGTCTTCTATGATTAAAACTTTCATGATTTTGATAAGATTGGAAGTTTAACTTCAAAATATTTATTGTCGTTACTAACGACTAGTTCCTTTCCTAATAGACTATAGCGCAGACGCAAGTTTGACAATCCCTTTTGTGTTGTAGGTAAAGTGCTCTTTATCGGATTCACTACATTTCTAACGATAATATATTCGCCATGACAATACACTGAGATAAAAAGCGGTCTTTCCTTGGTATGACAGTTATGCTTTATCGCATTCTCTACCATCATTTGTATCGCCAATGGCAAGGTCTCATTCTTGCATATTTCCAGTTCTTCGGCAATTTCCACATGTATGGTATGAGGAGAACTTATCTCTTGAAGCTCACAATAGTTCTTCACGAAATGAATCTCTTCATGTACTGGCACCGTCTCATCATCCAGATGTGTGACTACATATCTATAGATTTCAGAGAATTTCAGAGTGAAACTTTCTGCCTGTACAGGATTCTCCTCAATCAAGTCTGCCAACGTGTTGATGCTGTTGAATATGAAATGCGGATTCATCTGCAGACGCAAGAGATTATTGGTAAGCACTACGTTTTCCTTCTCTTTTCTGATGAGGATGGAGCAATAATATAGGCACGCATTCACCATGGTCAGCAATGTGGCGATTAATCCAAAAACATATAATCTGTCCCAATATACATCGTTCCCAGCATGCCAAAGGCTATCAAATATGTTTTCAAATGCAACAGCCCAAACAGAATTGGCTAGCAACAACAATAGGATATGGGTGACAAAACGAGGATTGCTTATCTTGTTTTTTACAAAAATGTCACCCAAGGAAATAGAAACCCACAAAGAGAATAATGTGTAAAAGGAACAATATACTATGTCGAAGCACAAGTCCTCGAAAGTGACACCTGTACCCACAAACGTATCAAAGTCCATCAGTACCCATAGCAAATAGGAAAAGATGCATGTGGTGATGGATATGATGAACCAACTCTTTATAAAACCATGATATTTCTTCATATTACTCATTTTTGCTTGCAAATTTAGTTTTTTTTTTCGAGATAGACAATAGTAAGAACCATGAATGATGAAAAAACACTCATGAATCCGCTATTTTCGCTTATGAACCATTCATAGCATAGTAAGATAAGGTTCATCTGTGGTTTTGAGTGATTCACACCTTAATTTCTCCGAATCACGATGATTGTACTTGCATAGTCTGAAATATCTTAATACTTTTGCACTCGAAAATTTTAGGTTAAATCAAAAATAAGGTAAATGAAAAAGTTAATTTTAGCAATGTGTACAGCTTCACTTCTGTTCTCATGTACAGATGATGATAGCCTAAGTACAAACTCAGCCCCAGTAGCAGACAATAATGGAATTGAGGTTGTAGAAGTATCCAATGGAAATGTTGTACAAGGTACACGAACATTGGGTGATGGAGAACTTGCGCTGAAATTTGATTCAGAGGCTAGTTTCCAGAAGTTCAAGAACGAGTTACTTAACGAGTCTAGTTTCGCAAGAACCGAGACTATTAGCAAATATGGCATCAAGAATCTTTATGATTTAGCAGATGATGCAGACGCAGAGCTTGAAAAGATTGGTAATGAGGCAACATCATTATCTGATTTCAACGCTAAATACTCAGAGTATAAAAAGAAGTATGAGGAACTGTTGATAACTGATGCTTCGGACAATTCTGATGTATCATTGTATGTACCTAATGCAGATTCACCAGAATCATATATTGCGAATAAGGATGGCTATTTCGTTGTTGGAAATGAAGTCAGAAAAATTAGTGTAAATTCTGAAAACTATCCAAATTATCCATCCCTCCCATCTACCCCTGGTCAGAAAGCACCATCACAGGAAGGTACAGTTGCTGGCACTAACAAAGTGGAACTCAGACCACGCAGCAACACCAAGATATATTTTGAAGCGTATGCTCAAGGGTATTATCTTCGAGTAAAGATGAGTGCTAAGAAACATATGTGGTATGGGTGGAAAAATGACCCACACCGTCAATATTTCTTTGATTCCTATCTTGACAACAACTTTGTCTATCTCGGACAAGGAAAATATGGACAAGAAGCCATTGTCAATAGACTTCCTAGATATATCTTCAATAACGAGAAGGCAGTAAAGAATGGCTTTGACATCATTTTAGGAAAGAGACAGACCGCTGCTAAGTTTACTGGAGAATTCCATGTCTGGTCAGACTTGACTTCTGAACATGACAAAGATGGAAATGACATAACAGAGAAAGTTGGAAATTTTGTCATGCCTAAATGCTTGGAAAGCAAAGCCCAAATTGTAAAAATAGACATTCTATAAAATTATAAGACGATGAAGAAAGTATTTTTAGCTATGCTTATCATGGCAAGTCTCTTACCTTTGTGCAGCATGGCACAACAGGGAATCAAGGTGGATTTACATACTGGTACAAACTTGTCTGGTTTTGTTGGTGGAAATTCCTATGTAGCCCAAGATCAAAAAATGAAAATGGGTGCAAGTGTAGGTGTTGGGGTATCCTATGAAACAAGCAAGAACTTTGTCTATTCCTCGGGAATTGATTTCTTAATGACGGCAGGTAGCTATACCGCCATGTCAGACTACTATAATGGTGGACTTACAGCTGCATTTCCTGCGGTAAATTCAAGAGAACTATCCATCCAAATTCCTGTCAAGTTTGGATATGACTTCACTCTGGGTGAGAAGTTGCATTTCATTCCTTCTGTTGGTGCGTATGGAAGATTTTCCATGGTATCGATCAAGGAGAATGTAACCGAGAATACAGATGGAAAGTCTGGTAATAGCTTCAAATGGAACAGCTTCAACAACTATCAACATAATACCAATCGCCTTGATGGTTATAAGCGATGGGATGTTGGAGGCTTAATTGAAGGAAAGTTTGTTTATGCCAATCGTTATGCTGTAACATTAGGCTATTCTCGTGGTTTTCTTGACAAGTCACCTCAGTTTAAATTCAAGAACCACAGCTATCATCTGACATTGGGATATACATTATAGTGGTTCTCCTTGATTTTACAACAACAATGAAGACACTTTGTGGCAATTCTTGTAAAGAATAACCACAAAGTGTCATTTTTTATATTTGCTTACTAGAATTATCCAAATACCTGCTGCCACAACGTTTTGTTGCTTACGATGATCCTGACATCGGCTTTCATATACTTTTGCAGTATAGGAATATTTTGTCCCTGTGTGCTCACTGTGGCTATAGCCATAAAATAGTTGCCATCTTCCCTATGTATGAGCTTGGCATTATGGCTTATAATGTTGCAGTTATAAGATACATTGTCGTTACCCTCGAAAGATACATGAGCCGTCCTTGGCTCATCGAAAAGGTACAAATACTTGTATGGCACAAACACTTGCATTGTTCTTTGATTGATGACCTCACCATTAGCCTCTATGGATATAGGATAAGGTATCTTGTAGAAAGCAACTGCGAGGGCGAGGACTATTGTCGTAATAACAACCGTTCCCAAGCTGACGAGGCGAGGAGGAACTTTGCCTATCACGTTCCTCACCTTCTCGCTTCTCAACTCGATATTATCTGATTCTTTTTCATTCTGTTCCATATTAAAAGCATTTTAGTTTCCCAATTCCAACTGATTCTTCACAAGGTTATAATATGCCCCTCGCTTGGCGGTCAAAGACTCATGGTTGCCTATCTCAACCACCTTTCCATGGTCGATGACCACGATTTGGTCGGCATTCTTCACCGTGCTTAGGCGATGAGCCACAATCACAACGGTCTTGCCCTTATAGAACTTATCCAAGTTCTCCACGATGCTTCTCTCATTATTGGCATCGAGCGAGTTTGTAGCCTCGTCAAGGAATATATAGTCAGGATTCTTGTAAACCGCCCTTGCAATCAAGATACGCTGTTTCTGTCCTTGGCTTAGTCCCACGCCATCACGTCCAATCTTGGTATTGAACTTCAGAGGCAAAGCCATTACATACTCCTTGATACAAGCTATCTCGGCTGCTTTCAACAACCGTTCCTTGTCTATGTCGCCATCGTCAACGGCAATGTTTCGTGCTATACTCTCCGAGAAGATAACGCCATCCTGCATCACTACGCCACATTGTCTGCGCCACCATTTCTTGTTGAGCTTGTTAATGTTGGTATTGCCAATGTTGATTTGTCCCTCCAAGACAGAATAATAACCTAGCATTAAGCGGATGAGGGTGGTCTTTCCACTGCCAGATGCGCCAACGATGGCAGTTACCTTACCTTGCGGAATGTGAATGCGCACATCATCTATGGTCTTGCGCAAAGCATGTGGGTCGTACTTGAATATGATGTTCTTGATGTCAATGCCCTCATTCTTATCTTCAATAGAAGTCAGCAAGCCTTCCTTTCCATTCTCATCATCCATCTGGTGAATCTCGTTGATACGTTCCAAGCTAATCTTCACATCTTGCAGGGAATAAAAGAAGTTCATCAATTGATCTACAGGTGTATTTAATTGACCAATAATATACTGTATGGCAAGCATCATGCCAAGGGTCATGTCTCCGTGAATTACCGCTGTTGCAGCTATAACTGTAATGATGGTATTTTTAGTTTCATTGATGAATATGCACCCTGCTTCTTGCATTTGTTGGAGTTTGAGCGATTTCATCTGTACTCCAAACAAATCAGCTTGTGTATCTTCCCATTCCCATCTTCTGCGTTGCTCACAATCCTGCAATTTGATTTCTTGCATAGAGGTGATAAACTCGTAAGTTTTGTTGTTGTTGATGGCTTGCTGTTCAAATAACTCATAATCTAGTACTTTCCTCCGTCTTAAGAATAAAGTCATCCATGCGCCATAGAGAATACTTCCAAGCAAGAAGATAGCAAACACAAATTTATCGTATAAGAACAGCACCACAGAAAACACAACAAAAGTGAATATCGCAAATGTTATGTTGAGTGTCTGCTGTGTGAGAAATTTATTCACACGACTATGGTCACTCATTCTTTGCATCAAGTCTCCCATAAGCTTTGTGTCAAAGAAAGACATTGGAAGCTTCAGTAATTTAATGAAGAAGTCACTCAATAGTGAAATGTTAATGCGCAAGGAGATATGAAGCAATAACCATCTACGGATAAAGTCAATAGCTGTTCGGCTAATTGTTAGCATAAGTTGTCCCAATAATATCAGCCAAACAAAACCAATGTCTTGGTTTTTGATGCCAACATCAACAATAGATTGGGTGAGAAATGGCAAGACTAACTGTAAAAGGCTTCCAACAACCAAACCTAGTACAATTTGCCCAAAATACTTACGATATTTTTTCACATACCCCAAGAGAAAACGAAAAGACCGCTTTTCTTTTATGTTCTCTTCTTTCTGCATCTTGTAAGCAAAAAAGGCAGGTGTAGTTTCCAAGAACATAGCGATGCCCTTGTCTTCACCATTGGTATTTGTGCTTAGCCAATGTTTCTTGAATTCATCAAGAGTATAAGTTATCAAACCTTTTCCTGGGTCAGCAATATAGTATTTGTTGTTCTTTATTCTATATAAAACGACAAAATGATTTTGATTCCAATGCAAAATGCAAGGAAGAGGAACAATTTGTAACTTATTGATACTGGTTCTTGCAGCTATAGCATGAAAACCAAGAATCGTAGCAGACTCACTTAATCCCATTAAAGACACTCCCTCTTTATTAGCATGACATAAGTTTGCCATAGTTTCTATGGAAATGCTACGACCGAAAAACTTACATATCATACACAAACAAGCAATGCCACATTGCATAGAATCATGTTGTATGAAAAGTGGAAATTTTTTCATCATTTTTATTTTACAATACCATCTATGTTGTCCGAATTATTTAATCTTTTATTTCTTGCCTTATAAGATTTACCCCAATTTATGTCATAGGAAACACCTAGAGTTATCATATTAGCATTGTCCTTTATTCTAAAATACTCAGTTTTATATAAACCATTTCTAGCATACTCGAAACCAGAACTCTGAACATATTTTTTAAACGGATTCCATACTCCAAGTGAGAAAGTCATTCTTTTGTATTTATAAGAACAATCAACGCTGCCTGTGGATTCTCCATAAAAACTTTTCATTCCAAATAATTCCTTTGGATTATGATTGAAAGATATATTTGCAGAAAAGTTTTTCAGGTAGAACACTATCTTCCCACCATATGTATAGTCTGTTAAAGAGAAAGTTTCGTCTTCTATTTTAAATTTATAATAGTTGTATGAAATATAGCCATCAATGAACAACATGTCCTTTATGATGTCAAAGCTTGTGTAAAAATTTATTTTACGAACAGTTTTTGAATCAAAATTTATATGTTGATAACCTGATTTCCCATTTTGACAATAAATACCAGACGCAAAAAGATTTTTTGCACTTTCGATATTGTAGTTTAGTGAAATATACCATCTGTTAGGATTCCAAGATAAAGATAATTTATGTTTTATGTTGTCATAAGGACGCAAGGCAGAATTGCCTGTTTCAAATTCATATCTATTCAAATTTTTTGTAATTCCACTTAATGTTGACAAGCTTGGTATTGTTGGTTGCATTGAAAATTGATAAGACATACTAAAATTGTCTAAAGGCATATACTTAATTCTGCCTAAAGGACGATATAATACTTTGTTAAAAGAATTGCCACCTTCCTTGAAACTAACCCAATTTATACCTATTCCCCCCATGTAGTAGATATTTTTAACATTCCCAGAGAATTGGGTATAAGCGTATAAATTTTGGTCTTTTGAATCAAAATCATTTGTAATATCATAACTATATAAATTGTGAGTGTCTGAATATTTGTATCTTAAACCAGAATCCCATGAAAGATTTTTTAAAGAATAAGTATGCATGATTTCTGTTATAAGAGACTTACGCTTTCCTTCTACCCCATACTCAAAATGGGAATTATTTTCGTTTACATTTTCAGTATATGAATAATCATAGTTTGTCTGTAATATTTTTCCTACCATATTAAAGAGCAATGACTGTTTGGAGGAAATTTTATATTCAGAAAACAAGTCTATTGCAGGTGAATGACTTTTGTCTTTTGGTGACCTAAATGAATTTCCTATCAAACTTTTCTTATCAAATATCTCCTGTGAGCAATTTTGATTGGTGTTTCGGTTTGTACTATAGTTGAATTTTATGTTAAATGTAAAGTTATTCTTATAATAATTATATGCAGCATCTATATTTTGAAGAAAGTATCCATATGGCGATTCTACGCCCTTTCTGGATATTTCAACATCTTCATTTTCTAGATACGTATCTGTGTATGAATTGGAATAATCTCGGTACTTGCTATTATAGCTTAGGCTAAACAAACTGTTTGCCTTGTTAAATTTGACATAAGCACTATTATATAGCGACATTGTTGTTAGAGCCGCATCTTCATAGAGTCCAAATTGTCCACCAGAAGTATGCCTTTTAGTTACAATGTTAATGATTGCACTAATGTTACTGTCATTATATCGTGCTCCTAATTTATCAAAAAACTCTATTTTTTTTACATCGCTTGGGATTATCGTCAAAAAATCTGCAATAGTGGCATCAATGTTGTTGATTTTAAAAAGTATATTACTTCCATTAATAGTTGTTGCATTCTTGTTCTGGCGGTCAACGATTACTCCTGGCAGTTTTATTTTGCTCAGCAAATCCCATGCAGATGACGATGCCTTCTGCATATTAGAAGTTGGAATTAATATTAAGCGGTCTGATTTTGTTATGATATTTGAACCTTTTACAACGACATCTGACAAGTTAAAGATTCTAGATGTATCAGACAAGTTCTTTGATATTGTATCGGTTACTATAAAATCAGAGCCTATTGTGAAAAGACATTTTTCCCCACTAAAAACATCCAAAGTAACCCAAAGAAGAAAAAATATACAAAAACTATTTCTCATTATTTCTTTCTATTAAAAAGTTGTAGAAATCTTCTATAATATAATTTTCCTTACCATATTTCTTGTTAAGTATGCAAGGTAAATTCTCTCCCTTTTCTAAGAGTTTTTGCGAACAGGGCTTAGGACATGCTGGAAGAAAATTACAAATCTGACATCTAGATGGCAATTCTAAATTTAATCTATCCTGCAATTTCATTTCATTCCATTCTAACTGTCCTTCACTAGTGATAAGACCATATGAATTTTCAGACGAGAATGTCCTTGCTGTACACTTGTAAATATCTCCATCATAATTTATGACAACTTGATTGTAATTGTCTGCATAACACCCATAAGTGTATTTTGAAGTAGCCAAATAACTACATTGTATTTTATTTGTTTGACATTGTAAGACAAAATCTAAGATTTTCTTTTCATCTAACTTTTCTGCATTTACTTGCCAAACTTTAGATACCATAATTTTCAAATTGTTATTTTGCTTTATTTCAGCAAGCTCGTTTGCAATGTTTGTAAGGGAATCTAACGTTCTATTGGACACATTAATCCTTACCAAGATTTCGCTTTTAGGTGAATCTTGTTGTATTAATTTTATCGCTGATAAAATTTGCGAATATGTCCCATTGCCATTGACCTTATATTTCCTTACCTTATCATGAATATTTTGCCATCCATCCAAGGTGATTTGAAAGCTCGGTTCATAGGGACTTAATTTTGCGACAAAGTCTTTGTCTATCAACGTTCCATTGGTAGTAAACGAAGTCGCCAAATAAAATCCATGTATTTTTGAGAGTTCATAAATGCTTTCGATTAACGAAAAAACAATATTTTTTTGCAACAAAGGTTCTCCTCCAAAGAAACTTAAAATTAATTTCTTAAAAGGCTCTTTGGTAATTTTCTCTTTGATATGCAATATGATTGCTGCGACCATTTCTGAAGTCATATGGGACTTTTCTATATGACTCTCGTAGCAATACCAACATTTTAAATTACAATCCATTGTTGGATTGACGATAATATGATAAATATCTTTAGAAAACTTACGTTCTTGTACTGAAGACAAATACTTTTTCTGTTCGTCATTTTCGTCTGTAACGATGAAACCATTAGCCTCTAATGTTCTATGTAAGTTGGGATTTTTTGTATTTAGTTTTTCAACATTATCTTTGCAGCTTAGATAGTCTTGGTATGCATTTTTACCTATAATTAATCTGGAATAATTATATGCGTTAAAGCATAACACAACATTTTCCATCTCAACAAAATGGTTATACTGACTATATTTCATATTCAATTTACTTGTTGTTTATAAATAATTAGGTACAACTATCTATTATAGTCGTACCTAATTCTTAGGGGTTAATAACACTTAGCAACCGCAATTGTTACATTGACAATTGTTACACTGAGGATTATTTTGCTCAAATTTCTGATTTTGCTCCTTGTCATTGTTACCACCTGTAACAACAACCAAACAATCTTCAGTCAGAACATCTTCTCCCAACAAAGAGACTAATGTGGAAATTTTTCGTTCTTCCATACTTGATGTTTAAGGATCCTACCCTATTAAGTTAATAATGACTTTTCTTTTTGCTATAAAAGCGATACAAAAATAATGTTTTTATTTCGAAGTCACAAATATTTTCATACAGTTTAACATAAAAAACGTATAAAACATGTCTTTCTGTTCGTTCCGAACTATATTTTGTTGTTGCAAAGGAGAATAATAATATTCAATTAAGATTTTATATGGTTGCTTTATCCTATGAGGATAGCTGGCATCATTTCAATGTATGACTCTTAGTTTCAATTTGCATACATCAGAAGCAAAGACTTAACCTCTCCTTTCTATGTCTACTCTCGTATATACTCCGCCAACTTGCGGTTGGCTTTTCTCGCCCTCAGTCTCAATGCCTCGTAGC
>ERZ779851.1745-NODE-1745-length-18255-cov-3.404615_pt1 | contig 18255 bp, 8 predicted proteins | sample MGYA00511094_ERZ779851 | MGnify/ENA primary metagenome ERZ779851 (study PRJEB29588, sample SAMEA2155512) | human gut metagenome | biome: human gut; feature: human-associated habitat; material: faeces | place: Denmark | collected 2008/2010 ...
GTTAGCCAATACAGTACCTTCTGCATCTTTCGCTATCAATTGAAGAGAATAATTCCCCTTCAAATTCTTTTCATTTACAATATAAGTATCTACTATAGTCGTATCTCCAACATTCAGCACTTTCCGATTCATTTTTACAGCTAAAAATAACGGTTGGTTATAACGAGCCATTACTTCCACATCTCCTTTAGGATAACGATAATTATCAACAATGCCGGAGTGATTTTCCAGTTTCATACTTTCCCAACCATTTACAGCATAAGCATCCACCGTATTACTGATACGAATATTCTCAATTACCCTACCTTGATAATAGAAAGCCACATTCCCCATGGCACGGGTCAAATCATCCACTGTAGGAAATGCTTTGGCAAATCCATTGTGTTTAAGAAACGAATCATATGCATCATACCATTTCATATAATCCATCGCTTCCCATCCAGAAGTAGTGCCAGATTGCAGGATTTCATCCCGAATGAGCTGAAGACGCGGCGGAGTACCAATGGCCCCGTCTTCCCCCCAATAAATAATCTCATCCTTATGATCTGAAAAACGGTGATAGTTATCTTTACCCCAATATAAATTATCATGATAGCAACCCGGACCACCTGCATGATGCCTGTCATACCATCCATAATCATAAAAAGTAGTATCGTTTGGCATCAAGTGCAATTTAAAACGGGCATTCGCCTCATTTTCCGGGTTCTCTCCATTACTGGAATTATAAGTTAAGATACGGGTAGGATCCAACGAATGTGCCATACGCATCTGCGCATAATCCTGTACCTGTGGCCAAGCTCCCCGTTCATTATGCAAATTATAAATAACAAGAGACGGATGGTTACGGTCACGTTTAATCATTCGCACCAATTTTTCATTCCGGTAAGCAAAATAAAACTTGCTTTGCTTGTTATTATCATTAAAGTGACTGATAGGATACTGATTGCCTCCCGGTTCTTCAAAGTATAATAATCCCAATTCATCAGCATAATCCAAGACATTGCTATGCCCGATAGTACGGTGAAAATTCAACATGTTAAGTCCTAGCTTTTTAGCACTCTCCACTTGTCTCCTAGCCAACTCATCAGATGGAGTGATCCCATTATCCGGCCAGAAACTCCATGAAATAGCTGTACGTAAAACAATTCTTTTTCCATTCAAGAAAAATTGCTTATCTCCATGAATATCCTTCACTTCAAACCATCTGAATCCAAAACGCTGCGTATAATTATCCGTACCTACTGAAACAGACAAATCATAAAGATGAGGAGAATCCGTACTCCACAATTTTGCCGCTGGCAAATGAATATGAAAAGTTTGTTTATTCTCTCCGACAACAAGATTTTCAACAGAGTATTCTTTTCGGTAAAGTACTTTCTCACCTTTATGTTCTTTTACTGTTAAAAGCATTTTCTGAGCCTTCATCGGGTTCTTTGTTTCATTACAAGCCGTCACTTCAACTTCAATAGAATGAGGGTCCGGTTGGTTTTTAATAAAAACATCTCCAATATATAACTTATCCGTAGCAACCAACTCCACTTTTCCAGTTATACCGCCAAAACCATGAGAAGGATTAGTTCTATACTCTCCCCATGTATAGACTTGGGAATCTTTCCAATTAAAATTACCATTTGGATCAGTAATGCGGAAAGCAATCACATTTTCCTGACCAGGTAGAATAAAAGGTGTCACATCTACAGCAAACGGCGTACTATTCACCAAATCATATCCCACCAATTTTTTATTAACAAAAATCTCAGCTCTAAAACGGACAGAAGCAACATTCATCACTATCCGTTTATTTCTCCAATCAGCAGGTACATTTATTTTTGTATCAAACCATGAAACCCCTACATAATTTCCGGTAACTCCAAATGTTTCTCCATTCCATCCCCATAGGTGTTGCTCTACGGTAGCAGGAAGTGTCACCCCTATCTTATCGGGTGTATCAAGCAAATTCCAGCCTCCGGTAGGTATATGGACAGGGAGGTCATGAATATTGACAGGAGGAACGTAAAGAGAATCATTTTGCCATACAGCCGAACGATCAAGAGTGATATTCCATAGAGTTTCTGATAAATTGAGACATGCCCTCTGTGCTCTCATAGATGTTACAAGCAATAGTACACAACCCGTTAAAACGAATATTTTTTTTATAGCTGATTTCATTTTACCTCTATTTTTCTTTATGGTATATTGTAAAAGGAGTATGTTAAGAAGAAATACTTCAATATACTCCTTTTACAAAATTACTTTATTTTGTATATCCGGGATTTTGAGTGAATTCATCTTTATTAGTCACCGCATCCAATTGATTTTGGGGTATCGGACGTAGCATATGATATTCTTGAATATTATCTTTTGCATCCATATTATGCAACTTAACGTATTCAACTAACTTTTTAGTTCGTTTTAAATCAAACCAACGTATTTGTTCTCCACACAATTCCCTAGCCCTCTCATCTAAAATAAAATCGATAGTCAGTTCCGATTCAGTAATTCTCATGTCATTTTCTTTACTTGGTATTGCACGTTTCATCAAAAATTCATTCATCAAATCCACTGCTTCCTGTTTATTCGTTTGCAGCATCGCTTCGGCTGCAATAAAATACATTTCCGGCAAACGAATGACAAATGCATCCCGTTGACACCAATCCTGATTATAAACCGCCGTAGGATCGGCAAACTTATGCATTTCTACAAATTGCGACCTTAAGATAGCTTTACCTTCCGAAGTGTACACGTCATTAACATCCAGCAAACGATACCGCTTTGACGCCCATACTTTTTGTGAATCAGTAGCAGCCGTTTTCATGATATATATGGCCGTATCTCCTGTAGCCATTAAAGGATAAACTTTTAAATCACTCTCAGATAACGGATTCTTGTTTGCGTACCAGGCATCTTTAAACGTCACTTTATAACGCTGATCTATATTCTCATTATATAATTGCAGCAAATACCTGGACGGCATATATCTTTGGAAAGGACGAGCATTCAAGACATCGCGTTCCATTCCGGCTTCCTTATCATATTTCATTACAAAATCAACAATCCCTTTATTACCCGAATTAGTAGCAGTAGCATCAAAAGCATTATTTTCTAATTCTGAGTTGGTGTAATTTATAGAAAAAATTGCTTCTTTGTTTGTACCTCCATCACAATTGGCAATATCCCACATATCACTATAATCAGTATAGAAAGAATAGCGTTGACTATTGATAATATCCTTTGCCAACATAGCGGCCTCAGCATAAAGCGAAGCCTCGCCCGTTGCACAAGCTCTGGTCAAACAAGCTCTTGCTTTAAAAGCTTTAGCTACATCCTGAGTTATTCTACCATCTGTTGATTTGCCTGGTGCCAGTTGATTGACAGCCACATCTAAATCATCAAAAATAACTTTATAAAAATCTTCTACAGACGAACGGTGTGCTTCAGTAACAGCACCCGTTATAGGTTCTGTGTTCAATACCACGTCTCCCCAAGTTTCTGTTATCAACCACAAATAGAAGGCTCTCCAAAACTTAGCCTGGCCTTCAAATGACTTATTTTCAGCTTCGGTCAATACTTCACTTGGCAACAAAGAAATAGTCTGATTACAAGCACTTAATGACAAATAAAGATTTTTCCAAACATTTCCGATAGTTGATTGGGAGCCATTTAAGTCAATAGTATAATCAGCCAATTGATTTGCTTTATTATCTCCCCCACGCAAAAACAAATCAGTACCAGATTCTGTCATACCAAAACCATCTTCCTGACCATAAAATGTCCTTGCACCCGAATAACAGGAATTCAACGCACTCTCTATTCCAACTTTCGTTTTCATAAATGGATCCGTTGTCAATCCACTTTTATTAGTTTCTTCTAGAAAGTCTTCACAAGAGACATGACATAAACAAAGAAATAATATGCTTATATAATAATAAAATTTTGTTTTCATAATGATCATAATTAAAGATTACAAACTAAGATTGATGCCAAACAACACTTGCTTCGCCAATGGAAAGTCCATACTTCCATTGCTTTCCGGATCATAATTCGGAAAATCCGTGAAGGTAATGAAGTTATTCAAAGAACAATAAATACGCAACTTCTGCACCATCATTTTGGATGTCCATTCTTTAGGCAGTGTGTATCCCAATGTAATATCTCGTATTTTCACAAAAGAAGCTTTACGGAATGCCAATGAAGACTGTAACAAATAGCTGTTCGTTGAATAACCACTATTGGGACGAGGATACTCATTGCTAGGATTTTCAGGTGTCCAATAATTTACAGGTGCGCTATTTTCCAACGCACTTGGCTTGTATAACTGAGTATAGGCATCTTTTACATATTGTCCGATACGACCATAAATAAAGAACATTAAATCAAAATTCTTATAGGTGATATTATTAGTTATACCAAACGTATACTTAGGAACTCTTGAAAAAATAACCCGGTCATCCGTAGAGAAAACGCCTTCACCTTCAGAACCTTTAGGTGACATATCTGCCACTTTAATATCCCCTGGCTTAAATCCTCCAAAAGCTTTGGCCTGAGCTTCCTCACCTAATTGCCAGATACCAATCTTTTTATAATCATAAAAAACTTGAGTAGGAGAGCCAACAAACCAAAGATTACCTTCATCACGCGTTACACCACTATTTAAAGCTTTAATTTTTTCACGATTCAAACTATATGTCCAATCCGTATTCCAACTAAAATTTTTATTTTGAAACCAAATTGTATTCAATGTCACTTCAATACCTTTATTTTCTGTTTTACCTATATTCTGCATAACAGATGCATATCCAGTAGAACTAGGCAATAAACTTGGAAGTAACAAATCCGAGGTTTGTGAAATATAAGTATCAATTGTACCAGATATGCGATTTCTTAAAATTGAGAAATCCAGTCCAAGATTCCATGTCGATGTTTTTTCCCAAGTCAAATCTTTATTTGCAATCTCGCTAGGATAATATCCATAAACACTACTACCAAATGTATATACTGATTTTTTAAGTCCTCCTAAAGTAGCATAAGCATCAATTGCACTGTTACCAGCAACTCCCCAACTTAAACGTAATTTCAAATTACTAAAAATATCTTGATCAGCCATAAAGCCTTCTTCTGAAATACGCCACGCAGCGGATGCTGACGGGAAATACCCCCACTTGTGCCCCTTCGCCAAAACGGAAGATCCATCAGCACGCAAAGAAGCTTGGAATAAATAACGTTCATTAAACTTATAATTCAATCGTCCAAAGAAAGAAACCATTTGCGTCTCAATCAATTGACTGGCATTTTCTTTTGAATCAGCATTTGCTCCCAGATCGTGGAATGAAGTCAGAGCAGAAGCTTGGTTAGCTCCACTAGCCAAAACCTTTTCATATCCATAAGCAGTGGTACTACTACCAATCATTGCAGTTAGTCCATGTTTCCCAAATGTTTTGGAGTAATTCAGTATATTCTCCCAAGTATAACGCCAATCGTTATCCGCCTGAACAGAAGAGGTAGATTTTACACCAAGATTAGCTACTGTATTTTTATCTTTATAAATACCTTCCCGACTATCTGTAACATCAATGCCAATAGTGGATTTAAAGAAAAAATCTTTCAGAATATTCACATTCAAATACCCCGAAGCAAACATACGTTTCGTACGAATATTATCCTCGTAAGCACCCGGCTGCTCATCACATAAAGGACTGAATGCAGAACTATTTCCAGGAGCAGGGTTTAATATAAAATTACCATTATCATCATAAGCTCTGCCTATACATGGTATTTTGTTAGCCAAATTCAATGGATTCTGTCTCTTATCCTGATCTTTAAAAGTATATGAAACATTCACACCCACATTGAAAATTTTATTTATCTTATGATCAAGACTAATACGACCATTATAACGTTTCAATACATCATTTTTCAACAATCCTTTATCATCTTGAAAACCAAATGATAATGAATAAGATGTTTTCTCCGTACCACCAGACATACTGATTTCATAATTTTGGGTAATACCGGTACCCAACAATAAATCCTGCCAATCAACCCAATAACCTTTTTCCAAATACTCCAATTCTTCTGCATTGAAAATCAAAGCATCATCCATATATTGATCCGGCGCTGCTGAATTAGTAGTTCTATAGGCCTCTCTCTTTAATTGAGCATATTCTTCTCCATTCATCATACGAGGGTATTTAGCCTTATTTTTAATAGAAACATAAGCATTAAAATCGATTTTCGTCTTTTGTCCCTTGGCTCCGGATTTTGTTGTAATAATAATTACACCATTAGCTCCTTTCGTTCCATAAATAGCTGTAGATGAGATATCTTTCAAGACTTCAATAGACTCAATATCAGTAGGATTAATATCAACAAATGATCCGTAATCTATACCATCGACCAATACTAACGGATTATTGTCAGCTTTAAGAGAACGATTACCACGCATGGTTAATGAAATAGAGGCTCCGGGCTGCCCGCTAGATTGTGTTATATCCAATCCCGCTACTTTACCTTGCAAAGATTTCAACGCATTGGTAGTAGGAGTAGATGTAATATCCGCTGGTTTTATAGAAGATATAGAACCAGTCAAATCACTCTTCTTTTGAACACCATATCCAACCACTACCACTTCATCCAAAGATTGAGTATCATCTTTCATCACAATGTTTATGACAGACTGTTTCCCGACTTTTATCTCCTGAGTAAGATAGCCAATATAGGTCACCATTAATACATCATTCTCGTTTACATCAGCAAGAGAATAATTACCTTCAAAATCAGTAATGGCACCATTAGTCGTTCCTTTTACCAATACATTTACTCCAATCATAGGCTCACCTGCATTATCTACTATTTTTCCTTTTATCATAGTAGTCTGTCGTGTTTCATCCAAACCGATACTTTTATGAGTAGTTGAAATTAAAATATGATCTCCATCAACTTGATACGTCATATTGGTACCTTGAAAGATTTTATTCAGAATAGCATTTATATTTCCATTCTCTATCTTTATACTTACTTTGTGTTTAGTATTCACCTTATCATTTAACACAAAAAGATAAGATGACTGGCTCTCAATCAAGTGTATCACTTGTTCCAAACTTTCATTCTTACATGAAATAGTGATACCTTCGCTCCGATCTGATGCTTGTACGTACACTGAACTAAATGACACACATAATAGCAACAAGACTGTTTTCAGTAATCTCACAATAGACCACCGACTTATTGGCCTATCACATACGTTTAAATAAGTTGTTTCCATGTTATTAGATTTTAGTTTTAAAAAAAATATAGTTGTGTTTTATGTATTTGAATCTCTATTTGATATAAATAATTTGTTTGTCCTCATCCTGCTCTATAGTAAAAGGAGCATCTTTCTGCAATAACCTTAACGCATTAATAACCCCTCTACTTTGTCTAAATTTTCCTGTATATTTATAATGTTCCACCTCTTTATTTTGAACAACAATGCTATCTCCAAAATATTTAGTAAAAGTTTTCATGATGTCCTTAAATTTTGCGCTTTTTATACAAATTAATCCCTCACGCCATCGGTACTGGTCATAATCGTGGATGGTTTCCAAATGAATTTTTCCATTTTTATGATAACATACCATTTGATCAGGTTTCAAATAAATATTGTTACCTTTTACTCTGACACGAACTTTGCCTTCAAACAAAGAAGTCTTAAATACATCAGCGTTAGAATAAGCTTCCAAATTAAAATGAGTACCGAGTACTTTGATTTCTCCTTTTGAAGTATGTACATAAAATGGCTTATTTTTATTGGCCGATACTTCAAAATAAGCTTCTCCATCCAACTTTACTTTACGATTATTTGTTGCAAAAACAGAAGGATAACTAAATTTCGTATTAGAATTAAGGCACACAAACGTACTATCGGGTAAAATTATGTTTATTCTTTGACCGGCAGGAACAAGTATGGTTTGTAATACCTCTGATTTTTTCACCAATTCCTGATACTTATAAATAGTAACAGACACAACAGCCAAAAGAACAACCGCAGCTATCTTTACGGTATAATTAATTAGCTTATATAACAACGGGGCATTTTCTTTTTGAGACAGTTCCTTTTTATCTACCAACAAAATACCTGCATCAAATATTTTCTTTTCACGACATAATGTCTCATAATTATCCGGTGAACTTTCAGCCCATCGTTTAATAGCTTCTTTCTGCTTGTCAGATGCTTTGCCTGCAAAAAAATGATACAACGATAATAAATTCATTTTCTTTCCATTATTTACTCTATAAGCACATGAGAATGGAAATACCCTAAACGAAAAACAAAAAAATTTGCTAAATTAGATAAATCAAAAAAGAAAGATAGTCTTTGAGGACAGCACGTAGAGCTTTTAATGCCTTACTTATATGATATTCAACGGTTTTTTGATTCACAAATAACTTTTTAGCTATTTCAGGGTAGGATATATCTTCATATCTGTTCATAAAAAAAATCTGTCGAGTTTTTGATGGCAATTTTTCAAGCGTATGATTTACAATCTCTTGCACCTCATTAGTATACAATTCACAAGGATCACATGCCGATAATGCTGATATCTTAAAATCCAATTCCCATAAAGCAAGTTCAGACAAAGAATTATTCTTTTCATAATGAAAGCGTTCCTGTCTTAAATAGTTCAAGCATTTATGCTTTATAGCCGTTAAAAGATAACTTAATATATTCTCATCGTTCTTTATATCTCTTCGATGTTCCCAATAATAAGCTAAAGTGTCCATCACAATATCTTCAGCTATAGAAATATCGGGAATATAAGTTTGCGCAAAACGAATAAACCGTAACCTGTAATCAGTATATAATTTATTAAAAGTTTCTGTTTCCAACTTTAATAGATCATCCATATCTGTTTCCGGTATTTAATTAGATACCTCAATATTCGATGCGCAAACTTATCTCCACTAATTATTACTTCGTCCCATTTATACAACTATCCGGCACCCAGCCTTTCAAAACAAAAGCAGGGTTCCGATAATTGTTAATCAGCTCTGTATCTTTATCTTTTGTCAGCTGGCGGGAATATGGATGACGTTTGGATACATCAACCGGATTTCCTGTCACCATATCACAAGTATTATACTCGTACATTTTAGCAGTCTTCGCTCCAATAGAACTCCAGCCTTCAGGAATTATATTTTTCACTTTACAATCTATCAAGACAAACTCTGCATCAGGATAGGCCGAACCGTGGTTACTTTTAGTACGTCCGTAATCCGCCTGTTTACCATCCTCCGTAGAAAAAGTGCATTCAACAAACACATTACCATGATTGCCCGCCGTATTTCTTACCCATGAGAAAGGGCCGCCACCATTACGGAAATTACTTTTATAAGCAAACAAGCTGCCACGTCCTAAAATAGTATCACCACCACCATCCAACTCACAAGATTCCATATAGATTGTTCCATTCGCCTGCAATGCATCTCCTGAACCTATAATATGTACACGGTATAAAGCAATCCTTTCTCCATTAATCAACAACCCTTCTGCCTGACCTTTTAAATCTGTAGCAATGGTCATATCCTCAATGACTATATCCTTGCAATTATCAAGCATGAAAGCCGCCCGACGGGAAGGAAATGTACCGGGCCACTCATTGGTTTTCACAGTCAGCGGATGAGGATTAAAGACTTCATTATTTGCATAATGTACTTTAGTATCGGCCATTCCTGCTCCTTTAATTTTAACATGCCATTTATTTCTTGTATAGACCAATTCTTCATAATCACCGGGATTAACTAAAATCACAGTCTGTTGTTCATTAAAATCAGGAATAAAATCCAAGGCTCCCTGAACTGTATTAAAGTCTCCTTTTCCTGCAACATCCACAATCAATGTATCTGAAAGTTCCGGCATGTCAGATTTAGTAGTGAAAACCCACTCATCTTCTTTAGTGACTCCTTGAAAACTGCCATCAGCTAAATTTAACACACCATTATCTATAGTCACATAGTAAGTATGCCCATATTCCAGCATATTATTGTGTAGATAAATAGTAGCTATAGAATCACGCACGATGACGGGATAAAAATGAAAGGCATCCGTAAATCCCCCTATAATAGTAAGCTGGTACACAGGAGGAGTAGGTTCCGCCGTTCCCGAAGGAGTACCCGGACGAGTATCTTTATTGGTAGGCATAACGGTACGAGTATAGTCATAAGGCACTTTTGTATAATCACATTCCGGACCATACGTACGGCTCTCCGTAGGACCAGGTGGGATACTCAAATCCAAACTGTCCACCACTTGGTCAGTAACTGCGTCATAAACCCGTATCATACCGGAATCTCCAAGGACAGGAGTCTCGGAAAAAGTAAGAACCAAATGAGTGTCCGGATTGACATTTTCCGAACCGGAAGCAGGAAAAAGTGTTGCATTGACCTGCCCTGTCTGATTACACGCCATTATAAAAGGAACTGCGGCAATCATACCTAAAAACGATTTTAATGTAACCATAGATTCATCAGTATTAAATTCAAGTTTTAATCACTCTATTCCCATTCCACCTTCATATAGTGCAGCATCGTTGTACTTTCACCACAACTGCCCGTATGCTGGATACCGGTGCCCCCAAAAGTGTTCGAGGCTATATCCGCCTCCAAATCTACCGAAAGTTTCAAGTTCGGATCTGTTACAGGCGCCGGAAGCGGAGTTGTTGTTGAAGCGTGTGCCGTCAATTTTCCTCCTTTAGCAGTCAATGTCAGAGTACAATTTGTACGATAGCAGGTAGAAGACACCGGTTGACTGATGGCCTCAGCCACCCCGTTCTCATATTTCATCAAAATAAAATCAACCGCATTACTATACTTGGTCGTACGAATGATACGCAATGCATATCCCGTTAAAGTACGGGTATCAAACTTGATATACAAATCCAAATACTGTCCTGTTGCACTACCAAAACCTTGTCCTGCTGTTTTACTGGCATCCACATTCAAGGTTATTGCCATATCTCCATAGCTGCCATCCAATGGAGTATACAGCAAACGGGCTCCTTTCTGATCTTGCAACAAACCGGTTCCGTGAGAACCATTCATTCCCGGCCCATAAATCCAATAATCCTTATCCGGAACTACCTGCCAATCGTATGCTGCCGTATCCAAAGGCTTATATCCACCAATCGTCCAAAATCCCGGTAAAAGTTGTGGTTGATTCTTACATGGAAAGTTCTGAAAATCCGTTTCAAATATATGAGCAATATTCACTTGTCCTTTCTTTATCGGAGAGTTGGAAACAACAATCTGTTCTTTCCCCGGCACACAACGCAAGTGTTTGGGAGCAACCGCTGCCATCAGATAATAACCGACATCTTCTTTTACCAACGTATAGGAGTATTCCGGTTCATTCAAGCGAGATACAGAAACCGGAAGTCTATTGGCTCCATTTTTGTCTGTACATCTATACCAAGTTATCAATGATTCATCTTTACGCCCATTCAATTCTAAAGCATAACTGACAGTAGCTACTCCTTTAGTGATATTCATCTTTGGAGTTTTCGTAAACGAAGGAGCCGGCACATAATCGGGAGCAACCGTAAGCTCTGTCGCACATTCCAAACCATCTTCTGTATAGGCTATCACAGTGAAATGCTTTGTTTCATCCTCCACATTAGTTGCCTCGACAACACATTCATAACCCTCGGAAGTGGATAATTTCACCTCCTTTTCGTAACCTTGTTGTACTTTCCACTTCACGGGAACATTATTCAGTACATAGTTACAATGCCTTTTTACTGTTGCAGTCAATCTGACCGTCCGGCCACCTGTTTGGATGGAAGCCGTTAAGGGCTCTACAGAAAGACAAGAGGGCATCCGAGTATAATCCCTTCCATCTCGCTTACCTATAGCAATAACACGGTCTTTCACCCGAAGAGGATCCCAGTCATCCTCTCCTCTCAATAAATTGTAAGTATTATAAACTACCTCTTCATTCTCTTCCAGCCGGAAAGCTTTCAGTTGATTCAGCTGATCCATGCAAACCGTATTATAAGGCTTGTCAGCCCCAATTACATAAGGTTGCCCGTTCTGTTTCACATTGTATTGGTAACAACGCAACCAATCTGTGGGATCATGTGTCCAGCCCGCATAAACCGGCTTCTTCGAATGATAACGGCAATCGACAATACTTAATGGTCCGACCGACTTACAAAAATATTGCCGATCTTCCTCATGACATACATAAAAGTCACAGTTCAAAAATACAGCTCCGCCCATATCACTTCTCCAAAAAGGTTTCTGACCATAAAAATGAAGTGTACAATCCAGATAAACCCCTGTTCCGGTCAATGCGTCATCCGTACTTTCCATGTGGCATTTATTAAAAAGTATCCGCTTGGCGCCATTCAACGGATTCATGTTCAAGCGGCTGATGAAATGTACATTATCCGCCACAATCTTGTCGCCATGACAATAAGCGACATGTGCCTGAGTGATGGCAGACATTCTTTTCTTCCTGCTTAATTCCTTCTTCAGAGGGTATTCCAAATCGACATTACAGAAATTCCCCATGGTCAAGTCCTTAACCAACAGACCGTCTCCCCAAAAATCAAACATGGTGAAATTACCGACAGCCCCCTGTGTCTGTCCACGGCTGGATGCCAGGACTGTATTTTCAGGATGGCTATTCAATCCGATAATATGGAGATAAGGGCATTTAACAACCAAGCCGAACGGTTCACGTCCGTCTTTACCAACACGAATAGCAGGGTCATCTGGATCATCAATCCAATAGACATAAGGAGCCAAATAAACTTTCATCGGTTCCGCTTCCGTACCAGCTGAGAAATTAGCGGCAGCTTTATTGAAACTATTAAAAACATAAGGATTATCCGCCACTTCCCTATCGGACAACTGCCCATCAACAAAAAATGTTTTCGGACCTAAAATAATTTCTTTATCTGCATAACGAAGGCAGTTCCCTTTAAATTCTATAGGTTGCGAAGGATCTAACGAACTATAATGATCAATACTTTGTGCTTTTAACAGATGTCCCCATACAAGCCAGCACAAGGCAAAAGCAAGAAAATGTAAATGTTTCATTTTGTATAGATTAAGATTTGTTCTAATACAAAAGTAAACAGGAGACAGGGAACAAAAAGGTAAAAATTGGTCTATTATGTGCAAATTTTGAATAATGTGCTAATTTGCCAATTTGCTAATAGGCCAATTGGCATGTAAACATAGCGGAACCAAACGGCAATTAGCATATTAACAAACTAACACATTCATAAATTATTCTACTTCAGTTATCCTTAGCAGCAGATAAGGACTTGCAGGCAGTCTTACTCTTCCTTGATTTTTATCATACACCCTATCCTTTACAGGAGCAGTCGTTTCAAAAACGACAGGCCATTCGGCTATCGTCATGTTCCAAGTATCAATGACTTCCACTTTAAAACGTACTCCTTCTTTCAAACGTGGATAAAAAGCGTTTTTTACCGGTAAATCAAATGCCCATTCCGGTTTTATTTCCTTGCCCAGATAAATCATATAATAATTTTCTCCGGCAGTCGAAGTATAAGGGTCCCAACTGCTATCACATAAATGTAGAGGATTAGGGAGTGCATCCAAAATCTGTCTTGTAAAGCCAATGCGCTTCCAGGATTCCCCTTGAAAAGTTCCTCCCACAGCCAAAAAGTCACGAGAATAATCTTTAGGATCATCCATATAACATTCTCCATGAGTCACGTAAGTCCCCACAATCAATCCTTGCCACAAGCGATAAAGGTATTCCTGACCGCTCAAGCTTCCCCATCGGTTATCCATATTACCCTCATAACATACCTCATCAAAAATAATCGGTTTCTTATAAATATTCTTCACCGTAGCCGCTCTTCCAAATTCCTCCACAGGTGCCTGGTCCTGTATACTGGCATGAGTGTATTCAGGTTCCCAATATTTATAATACTTAGCTGTATAAGTATGAATGGAGCATAAATGGGAATAAGGATCATTCTCTACTACCGTATGTGTAAAAGTATCCCAATATTCCGGTTTTAATTCTCTCAAAAAATCATATTCATTGGCCAATGACCACCAAATATTGCGAAATGAACTCATACGGGCTGTCAGATACTTCAAGTATCGGACACCGGCTTCCAAAGGCATTCTGTCAAATCCCCAACGGCCACCATCATAAGGGTGGAAAAGAATCAAATCAGCCTCTACTCCTATTCTGGCCAATTTATCCACACATGCTTCCACATGAGCAAAATAAGCAGGATTGAAGCGGGTGAAATCCCATTCATACACAGGTTTTCCCTTTTCATCCTTTGTTATCTTCTTTATCTCAAAAGGAAACATGGAGGGTTCAGGATAATCCGGATCAAAGTTTTGCACAAAAAACAGCATCCTGATTTTATTGAACTTGGATAGCTCCAATGATTTCACTGTCTGATCAGGCTGGTTACCTGCCACATGCATCCAATCATAAGAAGTAGTTCCAACTGGATAATAACGCGTTCCGTCAGCATATTTAAAATTATAAGTTCCATCCACTTTAACTGGGCCATGATTTCCTTTACCCGGAGCAATACATTCTATCCGCCCTTTCACCTCATTCAGCACCGGAATCTCACTCTGCGTCACGTACGACCATACTCCCTGGCTCACAGGCATAAAACGAATTTTGAAGGTATCATTTCCGTCATAGAATCCACGTACAGTCAATGTAGTATCCGGTCCGCTAAACGTTGCCGTAAGCTCAATATCAAAAGGGTTCCCCTTTACTTTGGCAGGCAGGGAGATTTCATAACGTCCCCAACACTCCACCTTATCTTGGGCAAATCCACCGGAAATCCCAAAAAGCAATAACAATAAAAAAGAGCAGCAATATTTCATAAGCAATTCAATCATTAAATTCCAGTTAAACAACGCATCAATCAAGATTTCTCAAAACAAAATCTGTTACTTCCACCTGCCCGTCACCACCGGCAAAAATACCTGGGCGAACAAACAAGAAACCATATACCGTATTATGATGTACTCCCGATATCTCAAATCCCCATGGATACTTATGCCATTTTTTACCATCGGCACTGTACCAGGCCGACAATACATTAGCATCATTCCGCAAACGTAACCACATCTTTCCACATTGGTTTGCTTGAGGTAATTTTGATTCCGTACGGCTTACTTGTCCACGCCGATAACGAAGCATCTGCTTATGATTAAAACCAAATCCAAAATGATAATTCTCATCATAATAAGCCACCAATCCGGCAGATGTATTTTCACCTTTCAGTTCAAGACAAGCCTCCACTTCATATTTATGAGCACTGGTACGTGCTAATAAGGGAGATCCTTCTTTTGGAGTATTCCCCTTTGCCTCTATACTGATTTTATCAGGAGTAATCCGGAACCGATCATTTAAGTTATGTTCCCGGCACGTCTGCCATACAAAATCTTTTATACCAGATAATTTCAAACGTTCCGGTGCAGGTAAAGAAATGGCTCCTTCTTTCAAATGTAACCATCCATCTTCTTTTTGGACCAGTTCACGTAAAAGGGTCTGACGCCCCAATGTCTGGAATCCGTTTTCATAAGCATGGAAAATCATAAATAACCGTCCATCTTCCGTATCAACAATAGAGCCATGCCCTTTACTCCACCATTTTTCATTACGGGATTCCGTACGAAGAAGCGGATTGAAAGGAGCATTCTCCCAAGGGCCCATTATATTTTTACTACGTGCCTGTACTACCATGTGACTGGTGGGAGGACCTGCCGTCCCCCCTTCGGCCGCAAATAAATAATAGTACTCTCCTACTTTTTTCACATTCAGACCTTCCATGGAAACTCCTTCTATATCCCATTCCTCCGGTATTTCCCATTCCTTATAAATTCTGACCGGTTCTCCTGTAATAGAGCATCCGTCATCCGACAATGGATATAAAGCACCGGAACTGAGCAACAGATAGCGTTTTCCATCCTCACCAACCACATGTTCCGGATCAATTCCTCCTATTTTCAAATCTACCGGAGTACTCCACGGACCTTCCGGAGTATCCGCCCAAGTTACCATATTGGTTTTCTTTCCTTTCCCATTCAAAGTCGGAAAATAGATATAAAAACGCTTGTTATGAAATACGATGTCCGGAGCCCAGATATCTCCAGTAAAAGTAGTTAAAGCCGTGGAACATGGAACCCAGTTCACCAAATCATCTGATTTGTAAACTACCAATCCTGGAGTATAAACAAAAGAAGAATGAACTAGATAATAAGATTTTCCATAACGGACAATAGAAGGGTCTGAATTATCCCCCTCAAGAATGCGTACTGTAGTCTGATCCTCATTCAAAGGGTCTTGGGACTGCCCCCATAAAGGAAGCGTCCCAAAGGCCAATAAAAATGTACAAATAGATAAAATGTTTTTCATATATAAAAACCTCCTTAAGTATCTTTATTATATAGCATAAAAACCATAATTGCAAGAATATTATTGCTATTATTCTAATTTATGATATAATATTATTTGCTTGACAATTATATTGTAATTATAGTGCAAACAAGAAAAATGGAGGAGTAATATGATATATTATCAATTAATAGGAGCAGTAAGAGATCCTTATATAGAAAAAAATAAAGTAGAATTAAAAAAAGAAAGATTAGAAAAATTATCGAAAAAGAATAGATTGTTCAAAATAAAAGAAAAAAAACAAGAGCCTGCTCCAGAACCAGAAACAAAAATATGTCCATTCTGTTTTTCAGAAATCAATTATAAAGCTGTTAAATGTCCTCATTGTACATCAGATCTAAACTAATACACAGGTCCATCGGTTGTACCGATGAACCTGCGGGGAGATTTCCCTCTCCCAATCTTATTTAAATAAGATTGGGAGGTTTCTTTCCACACCTTCAAAGAAGAGGTGGAGGGATTCTACCTCTGCCGGCACGTTTACTGCCCTGTAAACGTGCTTTACTGTCCTCGGAATGCCTATGAAATAAAGGCCTTCCGAAGTTTTTGCCTTCAGGTAATCTCCTGAAGGTTGGTCAGGAGTCATTACACAAATGTAACACTCCTTTTTTTGACTCTCCTTTTTTGTGCAGATCACCTCAATCTGCACGCCTTTGCAATTGCAATTTGCCATATTGTTTCTCCTATCTTGGTTTCTGATGTCTTCCATGATGCAACCCCCTCAAGGAAAATCACCTACATATATTATAACGTTTTTGAGCTCATTTGTCAAATTATGTCGATTTTTGCCAATTAAGAACTGTCCCTAATTGTGATTTACATATTCATTTAATGGTTTTACTCTATATTGTAATTCTCCCATTTTTTCTGTTGTTACATAACCTGGTTCTGCATTTAATACATCTGGTATTCTATTTACAACACTAGCACAAGTCAATTCTACTGTTGAAGGTCTTGCTACTACTATTGTTGTATCTGGTTCTCCATATATGCTCCATTCGTTTTTATCAAAATCTTCTTTTGAATATACTTTACCTATGCATTCTGTTTCTAATGTTATTCCTTCTTTTGTCTTTGTTGTAACAACTGCACTCATTCCAGTTGCTTGTCCAGCTTTTACAGTCATTCCCAATGTAGAAGATTCTATATCCTCTTTATATACTTGTGGTACACATTTTTGAGTCTGCTCTAATACTGTTAGTCCCAACTTTGAGCAAAGCCATCCATTTACATTCCACATATATGATGGTAAAAACTTTCCATTATTTATTAATTCTATTCTTTCCTCTTCTGAAATATTATCTCCTGCTGCTACCTCTTTTTCAAATTGTTCTAATGTAAGTCCTGCTCCATGTGCTTTTGCCAACGCGATTCCATAATCCTCTACATTATAGCTTGAACTTCCAACTATTTTTGTTATTTTATGTGTAGAACCTGCAATTGAGCTTATTAATTGTCCCCAATATATGTCTTGATATCCGCTACCTGTAATTGTACAATTATTTTTCTTTGCTAATTCATCTATATCTCTTGTTACTACAGGGTTTGAGTTTTGAGGATAAAATGCTTCTTCACATGTTGTTATTGCATTTAATCCTAATTCTGCACATAACATTAATGGGCTTTCCAAATCTTTTATTAAACTCATTGTTGTTACTATTGCTATATCTGGTTTTACTTCTTGTAACATTTCTCTTGCATTTTCAGCACTTGTTACTTTAACTCCTTTATTTTCTGTTCCTAATATTTCTCCAATGTCTTTTCCAATTACATTTGGATTTACATCAATAGCTCCCACTATC
>ERZ779851.1752-NODE-1752-length-18180-cov-3.276745_pt1 | contig 18180 bp, 15 predicted proteins | sample MGYA00511094_ERZ779851 | MGnify/ENA primary metagenome ERZ779851 (study PRJEB29588, sample SAMEA2155512) | human gut metagenome | biome: human gut; feature: human-associated habitat; material: faeces | place: Denmark | collected 2008/2010 ...
CCTATGGCTGGAATCCAAGGGAGCGGAACAGGTCGCTGATTTGGATGAAGCCTCGAAGAACCCCATTGTGCGTGCGGAAGTGGAGCGTGCCGTCAACAAAGCCAATGAGCTCGCCTCACGTGCCGAATCAATCCGCAAGTTCGAAATCGTTCCCGACGAGTTCACTGAGGAGAACGGTTTGGTCACGCCGAGCATGAAGGCCCGCAGGCAGGCAGTGGTTGAACATTACCGGACGTTGATCGACAAGGTCATCTACGTGCCGAGGAAGCCGGCGGCTCACGCCGAATGATGTTCGAAATATGGTGGGGGCCGGTGACATCCGAGTGATGCCATCGGCCCCCACCATATCCGGAAGAATCCCGGAAGAATCCCGGAAGAATCATAGGCCCGCATCCGCCAGCGAAATGTAGCCGGGTTCAATCAGCGTTTTCTTGAGATTGTCGGCGCTGATCGCCAATGTCTCCTCATGGATGGTCGTAATTTTCTTCCCCTCGACCGTTGCGGAACGGATGAAACCGAGTTTGGAAAGTTTGCCCGAAGTGTTCAGTCGCACGCATGTCTGCGCGATGTCATCGGCCAACGCCTTGCGGTTCTCCATGGCGGTCATCCATTGCTTGCCGTTGACGATGTTCGGCATGGAACTGATATAGGCCCCATAGCCGGTGATGATCGGCCATTTTGCGTTTTCCTTGTTATCGGAATCGCTGTCGTCATCCGATGACGACGTCTTCGCAGGGTCAGGCACTGCCTGCCGTTTCAGGTCTTTTTTGCCCGTGATGCTGTCCACGATGCCGGAGATTGAGATGGAAGGGTTGATATCGGCTGAGGAACCTGTGTAGCCGAGTTTGTCCAACTCGTCGGCGATGTTCTTCGCCACATAGTCGTTGCAGGAGATGACGCCATCAAGGTGGACAGGGTGCGAATCGTCCTTGTCCGCGTCGAGACGTTCGGCAAGCACCGATTTGATTTGTTCGGCTTTTGACGAATCGAATGCCACGGACCGCCAGTCATCCTTGGTGGTCGAAGCGGTGAGCGTCTCGGAAGGAGATGCCGCTTTGCCGTCCTTGAAATACGGTTCGAGCACTTTCCAGATGCCTTTGAACATGTTCTGGGCGAAGGACGTGTCCGTTTTGGCATCATGTCCGTCGGCCGCGTCGTAGGGGAGTAGTACCTCGATTTGCTTGGGGGCATCGGACGATGCCTTGTCGAGCTCGAGCTTGTTGACGAGCTCTTTGGCTTGCAGTTCTCCAATCTGCTCGGCCGTGGTCATCGGCACGTACACGTCCGGCGCATACCCTTGAAGCGTATTGGAGATCAGAACGACCTTCATTCCTTCATTCTGCGCAAGCTGCAACGCCGAAACCAGCCGTTGCGCTGATTGCGCATAATCCTGTTCGTCCTCATCCGACGCGTCGGAGTTCCACGTGATACTATGCCGTGCATAGTCGCCGTATTGCCTGTCGGATTCCGGCATCTCGGCGACAGGCGCCACCACCAAGGTGGTTTTGGCTTTCGTGGACGAATGCTCGGTTCCGTTGATGTGATTCACCACATAGTCTTGGACGCTTTGACTTTGTTTGTCGAGGTTCGAAGCGGTTTTCACGGTGATGTCGCCGCTTTTGACACCGGTCCGTTTCAACGAGGACACGATTTCGGGAACGAGTTTTTCCCATTTGCTCAATGGCGTCTGTTGAGAGATGGTGATGCTGTCTGTCGGAGCGAAAATCGCCACATTGCCGGCATCGGCTGTTGCGCTGGATTGTGATGACGGCTGTTGCTGCGATTGCGAATCACCGTTGGGCGAGCAGGCCCCCATGGCTGTTGCCATGCAGACCGATGCCAGCAGAGCGAGCAGACGTTTCGCCGGGATTGTGCGATGCAGAATCATGCCATGTCCTTTGCGGAAGAATAGACGTTCCTTATACTGACCATCGATTGTAATATCCGGACGTCAAAAAGCCCGTACGCGTGTGTGATTGCGCATACGGGCTTTCGACAGCTCAGATAGATTACTCTGCCAGAGCCTTTGCCAGATTCTCGTCGAGGGCGTTCATGAAACCCTCGGTATCGAGCCAAGGCTGGTCCGGTCCGATGAGCATGGCCAGATCCTTGGTCATCTGTCCGCCTTCGACGGTGGAGATGATGACTTTCTCCAAAGTTTCGGCGAAATGCTTGACTTCCGGAGTGTTGTCAAGGTCGGCGCGATGCTTCAGACCGCCGGTCCATGCGAAGATGGAGGCGATCGGATTGGTCGAGGTCTTTTCACCCTTCTGCCAACGGCGATAATGGCGGGTCACGGTGCCGTGCGCGGCTTCGGCTTCGACGGTCTGCCCGTCGGGAGTCATCAGCACGGAGGTCATTAGGCCAAGGGAGCCGAATCCCTGTGCGACGGAATCCGACTGCACGTCGCCATCGTAGTTCTTGCAAGCCCAGATATAGCCGCCATGCCACTTGAGGGAGCTTGCCACCATGTCATCAATGAGTCGGTGCTCGTAGGTCAGGCCAGCCGCCTCGTACTTGTCCTTGTATTCGTTTTCGAACACCTCGGCGAACGTATCCTTGAACTGGCCGTCGTACGCCTTGAGAATCGTGTTCTTGGTGGACAGGTACACCGGATAGCCGCGCATCAGACCATAGTTGAAGCAGGCGCGTGCGAAACCTCGGATGGAATCGTTCACGTTGTATTGCACCTGGGCAACTCCGCCGTCAGGGCCATAATTGTAAACGACGTGCTCAATCGGCTCGGAGCCGTCTTCCGGAGTGAAGGTTACGGTGAGGGTGCCGGCTCCCGGAACCTTGAAATCAGTGGCTTTGTACTGGTCTCCGAAGGCGTGACGTGCCACGACGATCGGCTTGGTCCATCCCGGGACCAGGCGAGGCACATTGCTTATGACGATCGGCTCGCGGAAGATGGTGCCGCCGAGAATGTTGCGGATGGTACCATTGGGGGACTTCCACATCTTCTTGAGGCCGAACTCCTTGACGCGCGCCTCGTCCGGGGTGATGGTGGCGCATTTGACGCCGACATGTTCGCGCTGGATGGCCTTCGCCGCGTCGACGGTCACCTGATCGTCGGTGGCGTCGCGGTTTTCGATGCCCAGATCGTAATAATCCAAATCCACGTCGAGGTACGGCAGGATCAGACGGTTCTTGATGTCTTTCCAGATGACACGGGTCATCTCGTCGCCGTCGAGTTCGACGACTTTGCCTTCGACCTTGATTTTGGCCATGGTTTGTCCTCCCTGTCGGAATTGAAGGTGATGGGTTCCGTCTTATTACATGTGTGTTAATTCCGTATGGAAATGTCCAAAACCGTGGGGACACGCGCGAAGGCACTGTCATAGCTGAGCATTAGCCTTGAAACCATGTCTCAGGAAATTGAAATCGGTTTGGGCAAGAAGGGCCGTCTGGCCTATTCGCTGGACGATGTCTCCATCGTTCCCTCCCGTCGTACCCGTGATCCTCAGGATGTGTCCACCTCTTGGCAGGTCGACGCCTATGAATTCGACGTGCCGGTCATCGGCGCCCCGATGGATTCCGTGACCAGCCCGGCCACGGCCATCGCCATGGGCAAGATGGGCGCGCTTGGCGTGCTTGACCTAGAAGGATTGTGGACCCGCTATGACGATCCCCAGCCGCTGCTGGACGAAATCGCGCAGCTGCCTGCGGACAAGGCCACCGAACGCATCCAGCAGATTTACGCTGAGCCGATCAAGCCGGAACTCATCGTCGAACGTCTGCATGAGATTCGTGATGCCGGCGTCACCGTAGCCGGCGCGCTGTCTCCGCAGCGTACGCAGGATTATTATTCCACCGTGCTTGAGGCCGGTGTCGATCTGTTTGTCATTCGTGGCACCGTGGTGTCGGCGGAGCATGTCTCCAAGGACCATGAGCCCCTGAACCTTAAGAAATTCATCTATGACCTGGATGTCCCCGTCATTGTTGGCGGCGCGGCCAACTACACGGCTGCGTTGCATTTGATGCGCACGGGAGCCGCTGGCGTGCTTGTCGGCTTCGGTGGCGGTGCTGTATCCGCCAACCGCAACACGATTGGAGTGCACGCGCCGATGGCCACAGCCATCGCCGATGTCGCCGAGGCCCGCCGCGATTACATGGACGAATCGGGCGGACGCTATGTGCAGGTGATTGCCGACGGCGGTATGGGTGATTCCGGCAGCTTCGTCAAGGCATTCGCGCTGGGCGCCGATGCGGTGATGCTGGGCTCGCCTCTGGCACGCGCCTCCGAGGCTCCTGGCAAAGGCATGCATTGGGGCGCCGAGGCCCGCCACCAGACGTTGCCGCGCGGATTCCGCACTAACGTGGGCACCGTAGGTTCCTTGCAGGAGGTCATGTTCGGCCCGAGCCATAACGCCGACGGAACCACCAATTTTGTTGGGGCGCTTCGCAGAGCCATGGCCACGACCGGTTATGTCGATTTGAAGAGCTTCCAACGTTGTCCGGTTACGGTCGCTTCGAGCCACTGATCAGATAGCTTCGTCCTGTGGATAAAAAAAGTTATCCACAATCCCTCCGTCGACTTGACGGGGGGATTGTCTTTATGTATTAATGTTTTTGGTCCTTCTCAGTGAAGAGAGTTGGATGACATTAAATAGGTAAAGAAATGAGGGATCCATGGCAATGGACGACTTATCTGACGATGGCGTTTCACCTCCGGAATGGCAGTCCGGCTCTGAGCGGGAGCCGGAAGACGACAAGGAGATAGAAGGCAATGAGCCTGACGAAATCCCACCGTCAGACCCTGATTCGTATGTCGGTCTTAAAGAAGCGGAAAACAATGGCCAATGGCTGCAGTGCATAGGAAAATCCGTCGAGAAGCTTCCTTCATATGATGGGTTTTTGGAAACACAATTATCCGGCATGCGGGTGCCCTTCCATGTTATCCGGTCCGATTCCACACCGTGGGACGCGAAGCAAGCCTATTCCTTGGCGTTATTGGGCGCGCGCATGTCGTGCGATGCCATCGACATCTTTCGTGGTCGGCAAAAGCCGGCGCATGTAGAGCGTATTCTAACGGAGGACTGTATGCGTAGGCTTAAAATCGCAGCTTCCATAATAGGCCATTATATGAAGGAAGACGCAAATCTATATGCCAAGATTGGTCTGCTTCCCATCAACGTGTCCGCCATTAACGGCTGGTTGACTTCGACCACGAAATTCGAATGTGCGGCTTTGCTCAACATCGGCGAAACGCGGTTGAGATGCAACACCGCATTCAGGCTCAAAGGCTCCACGTGGAAGTGCGTCTTGGCTGATTTCGGGTGATCGCATTGATGCGATGATACGGTAGGAATCTGCAAAAAGCCCTTGGCGTCGATGTTCGCAGTCGATGCCAAGGGCTTTCAGCGTGCCTTAAGCATACGGGAACTACTATAGAGAACCATGTTGAGAGAATTTGTACCAGAGCCGGCCTACAGCACCACGGATGATGACACGGTATATGCGTTGCTGTCGCGTCGTGCGCAGAAGAATCCGGATGATCTTATCGCACAATGGCAGGATGATGAGACTCGGCAATGGCATGATGTGACGGCAGGCCAGATGCTCGCTCGTGTGCGCGCCGTGGCGAAGGGCCTTATCGGTCTTGGAGTCAAAGCCGGAAGCATGGTGGTCATTTACTCTCCCACCTGTTACGAGTGGGGTGTGGTCGATTTCGCATGCGCGGCCATCGGCGCGGTAAGCGTTCCGATTTATGAAACCGATTCGGCCAAGCAGGCCGCTTCCATCGTGGAAGAGGTGGAGCCGGTTATTGCCTTCGCTGGAGATTCCGTCCACACGCAGACGCTCGAACAGATTCGTGACATGCATGAAGGGCTGCGTTACGTGTTCAATTTCAAAGCGGACGGTCTTGACGCGGTCGCCGATTTCGGAGAGGGCGTCGATGACGATACCCTTGATCAGGTCATTGCCCGGATCAAGGCGGACGACATGCTCACCATCGTTTACACATCGGGCTCCACGGGACGTCCGAAGGGTGCGATGCTGTCCCATCGCAACTTCACGCATATCGTGCTCAATGGCTACATCATTCTTGACGAGATGCTGTACCAGCCCAACAGGTTGATGCTGTTCCTGCCGTTGGCGCACTGCTTCGCCCGCTATATCCAATACGTGGCGATTGGCGGACAAGGCGTGGTCGGCTATCTGCCTGGAGCCAAGCATCTGCTCGCCGATCTGCGCAGTTTCAAACCGACGTATTTGCTTGGCGTGCCACGTGTGTTCGAAAAAGTGTACAACGCTGCCTCGCAGAAGGCCGGTGCGGGTATTCGCGGCAGGGTCTTCGCCAAGGCGTTCGATCATTTCGTGCAATGGTCCAAGGACGAGCAGGACGGGGGACATCATTCGATGGTGGCCCGAGCCGAGCATTCCTTCTTCATGTCCGTCGTCGGCAAGTCCATTCGTTCTGCGCTTGGTCCGAACCTGAAATATCTGGCATGCGGCGGCGCCCCGCTGAACGTCGACCTTGCCCACTTCTTCAATGGCATGGATGGCATCACGTTCATTCAGGGGTACGGTATGACGGAAACCGCGGCTCCGATGATCGTCAACTGGCAAAATGCGAATCGCGTCGGTTCCGTTGGTAAGCCCGGGCCGGGTATGGGTGTGCGCACCGATGATGATGGCGAGCTGCAGGTCATGGGCCCCAATGTTTTTCTTGGCTACTACAAGAATCCTGAGAAGACCGCTGAAGTCAAAATGCCTGATGGTTGGCTGAGGACCGGCGATCTGGGGGCCATCGACGATGATGGATTCGTGTATATCACCGGCCGCAAGAAGGACATCATCATCACAGCCGGAGGCAAGAACGTCAGCCCCGCCCCGATGGAGGACATCATCGACACCTGTCCTATCGTGTCCCATGCTGTGGTCATTGGCGATGGCAAGCCGTTCATCAGCGCTTTGATTGAACTGGATTCTGATATGACTCGTTCTTGGCTTTCCCAGCAGGGTCTTGATGCCGATATGTCCATGAAGCAGGTAGCGGAAAACGATGCCGTGCGCGCTTTCGTGCAGCAGTATGTCGAAAAGGCCAACGCGAACGTTTCCCGTGCGGAATCCGTACGAAAATTCGAGATTCTCGATGAGGAATTCAACCAACAGGACGGCACCTTGACGGCAAGCCTGAAAGTTGTTCGTCCCAAGGTGCTGCAGCGCTACGCAGACGTCATCGAAAACGTGATTTACGCGCCAAAACCCTCCAACAGGCCGTTGCCGAAGACCGTCCAGATTCTCGACCGCACCACCGAAACCGTCAAGCAGGCGTCGGAAAGCATGCGGCAGGCTTCTGAATCCGTCAGCCCGAAGGTTCGGCAGGCATTTGATACCATGCAGGAGAGAATCAAGAAGCAGTCCGATGAACCGGATGACGAGACGGCACCGTCCGTCGAGCCTTCCGCAACCAAGAACAACGAGGAGCGTTAATTTTGGCAATCCGTGAGATTCGAGTCGTACCTGATCCAGTGCTGCGCACCCCATGCGATCCCATCAAGGAGATCACGCCCGCGGTGCGCCATCTGGTGCAGGATTTGTTGGATACCGTTGATGACCCGGGACGCGCCGGGTTGTCCGCCAACCAAATCGGTGTGAGTCTGCGTGCGTTTTCCTACAATATCGACGGCAAAATCGGCTATGTGCTTAACCCGGTGTTGGAGGAGACCAGCGGAGAGCAATATGGCGATGAAGGCTGCCTTTCCGTTCCAGGATTGTGGTACAAGACTCGTCGCGCCGATTATGCTCGCGTGCGGGGCATTGATCTGGACGGCAAGCCGGTAGTGTTGGAAGGCCATGGCATCATGGGCCGCATGCTGCAGCACGAGACTGATCATTTGGACGGTCACGTCTATCTTGATCGTCTGGAAAAGGAAGAACGCCGCGAGGCGATGCGTTACATGCGCACCCATCGCAAGTGATCGAAACAGCGAACGACGATTCAACCATGGGGCCACGTCAGAAAGACGTGGCCCCATGGTATTTTTAGTATTTGTGCGCCAATTTGGTGAGAAGCGCTGCCGCGAGTGCTTCAAACCGCCCAATTATTGTCAACCGGTGCGCAACCAATTCGCGTCATGCTCGCGACGACCTGTGTCGGTCGGCTGATGCCTGCAAGGCATTGGCTGCACGCAGGAACGCATGACCAGGCAAGAACCGACAAAGAAAGAGGTAGCAATACCATGGCTCAGATCACTATGAGCGACATGCTGAAGGCAGGCCTGCACTTCGGCCACCAGACCCGTCGTTGGAACCCGAAGATGAAGCAGTTCATCCTCACCCAGCGCAACGGCATCCACATCATCAACCTGTTCAAGTCGCTCGACATGATCGACAAGGCCTACGACTTCATCAAGGCCACTGTTGCCCACAACGGCACCGTGCTGTTCGTCGGCACCAAGAAGCAGGCTCAGGAAGCTGTTTCCGCTCAGGCCACCCGCGTGAACATGCCGTATGTCTCCGAGCGTTGGCTCGGCGGCATGCTGACCAACTTCCAGACCGTGTCCAAGCGCGTCTCCCGCCTCAAGGAACTTGAGGAAATGGACTTCACCGACGTGCACGGCTCCGGTCTGACCAAGAAGGAGCTGCTGCTCCTCGAGCGTGAGAAGGACAAGCTGGCTAAGCAGCTGGGCGGTATCCGCAACATGAACCGCACCCCGTCCGCCATGTTCGTGGTCGATGTGAACAAGGAAGCTCTGGCCGTCGAGGAAGCCCACAAGCTGGGCATTCCGGTTGTCGCCATCGTCGACACCAACGCCGATCCGGAATCCGTTGAGTATCCGATCGCCGCCAACGATGACGCCATCCGCGGCATCGAACTGCTGACCAGCCTCATGGCTGACGCAGTGGCCGAAGGTCTGCTGGAGCGTTCCGGCAAGGCCGCCAAGGCCGAAGGCGCAGCCGATGGCTGCTTGGGAAAAGGAGCTCCTCACCGAGGGCGCTCCGGCAGCTGAAGCCCCGGCTGAGGCTGAAGGCGAAACCAAGGCCGAGTGAGACCATGCTCTATGATGGGAGGTGCTATGCCTCCCATCATCGGGGCATCACCAAATTTTCAGAGGAGACAAATCAATGGCAGCAATCACTGCAGCTCTGATCAAGCAGGTGCGCGAGGAAACCGGCGCCGGCATGATGGACGTCAAGAAGGCCCTGACCGAAGCCGAAGGCGATGTGGCTCGCGCCAAGGAAATCATCCGCGCCAAGGGCATCCAGGCCGCTGGCAAGCGTGAAGGCCGCAAGGCTCAGGAAGGCACCATCGCCTCCACCGTTGTCGAATCCGCCAACGGCCAGACCGGCTATGCGGTCGAGCTGAACTCCGAGACCGACTTCGTGGCCAAGACCCCGAAGTTCGTGGAATTCGCCGGCAGCGTGCTCGATGACGCCGTCAAGGCCGAAGCATCCTCCGTGGATGAGGTTCTGGCAGCAGCCTCCGGTGACACCACCGTGAAGGAAGCCGTCGAGGAAGCCGCTGCTCTGTTCGGTGAGCACGTCAAGGTAGGCCAGTTCGCCAAGGTCGAGGGCCCGCATGTCGAGGTCTACGCCCACAAGAAGTCCGCTGAGATGCCGCCGAGCATCGTGGCCATGATTGCCACTGATGAAGCCGGCGCTGCTGTGGCTCATGAGGCCGCTCTGCAGATTTCCGCGATGGGCGCCCAGTGGCTGACCCGCGAGGATGTTCCGGCTGATGTGCTGGAATCCGAGCGTCGCGTGGCCACCGAGAAGACCACGGAGGAGCTCAAGAGCAAGGGCAAGCCGGAGGCCGTGATCGAGAAGATCGCTCCGAAGATCGTGGAAGGCCGTCTCGGCGCATTCTACAAGGAGACCGTGCTGCTTGAGCAGGCGTACGTCAAGGATCCGTCCAAGACCGTCGGCGACCTGTTCAAGGAAGTCGGGGGAACCGCGCTTTCCTTCGCTCGTGTGGAGGTCGGCAAGGGCGACGCCGAGTGAATCTGATGTGAATTGAGCTCACGCTTTCGAACGTGGGCTTGGCATATCTCCAATGTCCGCAATCCAACAGGATTGCGGACATTTTTTTGCACTAAACCCCATCGTGTTTTGGTGTCTGTGTTTGCCGATAGTCTTGAAAACGGTAAATTTCATGGGTTTTCGGGTAAGAAAGGCATTTCATGACTGGCGAAAACACTGGCGACAATCCCCGCAGGGTACTGCTCAAGCTGTCCGGAGAGGCATTCGGCGGAGGCAAAGTCGGCATCGACACCACCGTCGTTCGTCGTATTGCGGAGGAAATCGTTCCCGCGGTCAAGCAAGGTGTGCAGGTCGCCATCGTTGTTGGTGGCGGCAACTTCTTCCGTGGCGCCGAACTGCAGCAGGCCGGCATCGATCGTTCCCGCGGCGACTATATGGGCATGCTGGGAACGGTGATGAACTGCCTCGCTCTGCAGGATTTCCTCGAGCAGGAGGGACAGGCCACGCGCGTGCAAACCGCCATCACCATGGGACAGGTCGCCGAGCCGTACATTCCGCTTAAGGCCATTCGTCATCTGGAAAAGGGACGCGTGGTGATTTTCGGCGCCGGAGCAGGCATGCCGTATTTCTCCACTGACACCGTGTCCATCCAGCGTTCTCTGGAAATCCACTGCGATGAGGTGCTGATGGGCAAGAACGGCGTGGACGGCGTATACACTGCCGATCCGCGCAAAGACGAGAACGCCAAGCGCTTCGCCACGTTGAGCTATAACCGTGCATTGGTCGACAATCTTGCGGTCATGGATGCTGCGGCGCTTTCCATGGCGCGGGACAACAAGCAGCGCATCCGCGTCTTCGGACTCGAGGGCGCCGGCAATGTGACCCAGGCTTTGCTGGGCGAGGAGATCGGCACCATGGTTTCCACCGCGGAATCCACCCTCGCCGAGTGACGACATTCAAAGCCGAATATCGATTAAACCAACAATATTAAAGGAGCAAACAATGGCAACTATCGTCGATCAGGCCAAGGCGCAGATGGCCAAGTCCGTGGAATCCACCAAGGAGAACTTCTCCGGTATTCGCACCGGTCGTGCGAATCCGGCGCTGCTTAACGGCATCACCGTTGACTATTACGGCGCACCGACCCCGCTGAAGGCCGTTGCCACCATCGGTGTTCCGGAGCCGCGCACCTTGGCGGTCACTCCTTTCGATGCGTCCCAGGCCAACGCCGTGGAGAAGGCGCTTCGTGATTCCGATCTCGGAGCCAGCCCCCGTCGCGACGGCAACGTCATTCGCCTGACCATGCCGGAGCTGACCGAAGAGCGTCGCAAGGAATACGTCAAGATTGCCAAGGGCAAGGCTGAAGACGGCAAGGTCGCGGTGCGCAACATTCGTCGCAAGGCCAAGGAATCCCTTGACAAGGCCATCAAAGACGGCGACATGGGCGAGGACGAAGGCGATCGTCTGCTCAAGGAACTCGACAAGGTCACCAAGCAGACCACCGACGAGCTTGACGCTCTGCTGGAAACCAAGCAGAAGGAGATCATGGAGGTCTGATTCCTTCGAATCTCCATAATCATCAATCGACGCACGGTACCACAGGAGAGACCACGATGGAAAAACAGGAGCAACGCGAAAAAGAAGCCGAAGAGGCCATTAACGCCATCAACAAGAAAACCGGACGCAACATGCCGCAGGCCATCGCCACGGCGGTCGTCCTGATCGCCATCATCTTGGCATGCCTGTTGATCAGCGTTGATTTGTTCGTCTATCTTGTCGTGCTGTTCATGGTGCTCGCATTGTGGGAGCTGCGCGTCGATTTCGCCACCGCGGGATTGCATATTCCCGTGGTGGCGCTGTGGGCATGTTCCGCGGTGACTTTGCTGGCCACCTACTACAGTAAGCATCATATTGTGGCTATGACGGTCTGTGTACTGGCCTCCTTGCTGCTTGTAGCGATCGCCGCAAGTGCCAAGGTGACGTTCGGCAGTCGGCTTTCCCTGGCCGTGGCGGACAAACTGTCGCACACCGATGCAGGTGCTCGTCTCGAATCGTCGTTCAATCATGAACAGGGTGAAGTGCGCCACAGCCGACTGAGCCATGTGGCAGTCTCCATGTTCACCGTTCTGTACATTCCGCTGCTTGCCTCCTGCCTGATCATGCCGTTGACGTTCAACGGTCATCCGGTGGCACATGCCATCATGCTTGTCTTCATGCCCGCGCTGAGTGACACCGGTGGTCTGTTTGCAGGTGCATGGCTTGGCAAACATAAACTCAGTCCCCGTATCTCACCGAAGAAATCATGGGAGGGCCTGGCAGGATCCATCTTGTTCGCCATGGCCGGTTCTTTTGTGGTGATGTTTTGCACTTACGAGCCATCCGTTTGGACGGTTCGATGGTGGGTGCCTATTGTCGCTGGTTTCATGATCGGTATAGCCGGAACCTTCGGCGACCTATGCGCTTCCATGCTGAAGCGTGACATTGGTATTAAGGATATGGGCCATCTGCTTAAAGGTCATGGCGGAGTGATGGATCGTGTCGACTCCATCCTCCTGTGCGCTCCTTTCGTGTGCGTGCTCCTGTGGGCCACCGGAATGTGAGAAAGGGCCAATAACCGTGAATTCCATGAATGATCAGCCGGAAACAGGCATCACTCCTGGAGGCACTTCGGGCGCCTTCCGGGATGTGCTGTCGAAAGACCATGCCCGCCGTGGCAAGCCGCCACTGCATTTCGCCGATATGTCCGAAGAGGAACGTATCGGTAAGGCCAAGGAACTTGGATTGCCGAAATTCAGGGTCAAACAGCTGGCTAATCATTACTATGGCCATTTTGATGTCAATGCGGAAGAATTTTCCGATTTTCCGGCGGCAAGACGCTCCGACGCGGCTGAAGCTTTCTTCCCGGAACTCATCCATGAGGTGACACGCCAAGTCGCCGATGGAGGCACCACCATCAAAACGTTGTGGCGCCTGTTTGATGGGTCGCTGATCGAATCCGTATTGATGCGTTATCCCACCAGAACCACGCTTTGCATTTCCAGCCAGGTCGGCTGCGGCATGGGTTGCCCATTCTGCGCCACTGGACAACTGGGACTGACCAGGAACATGTCCGCAGGCGAAATCGTTGAGCAGGTTCGTGTGGCCGCGAAGGCCATGCGTGACGGTGAAGTGGCCGGAGGCTCCGGACGACTGAGCAACATCGTGTTCATGGGCATGGGCGAACCAATGGGCAACTATAAATCCGTCTTGAGCGCAGTCCGCCAAATTAGTTCCATGCCTCCCGAAGGCTTCGGCATCTCCGCACGTAACATCACGGTTTCCACCGTTGGCGTGGTGCCTGGCATCAGGAAACTGGCCGAAGAAGGCATCCCAGTACGTCTCGCAGTATCCCTGCACGCGCCGAGCGATGAATTGCGCGATGAACTTGTGCCCATGAACAAGCGTTTCAACACCAAACAGGTGCTCGACGCTGCGCATGATTATTATCTGGCTTCCAAACGGCGAGTCAGCATCGAATACGCCTTGATGCGCGGCATCAACGACCAGGCGGAACATGCCAAATTGCTGGCGAAGCGTCTGAACCACTATGGAGATGATTGGGCGCATGTCAATCCGATTCCGCTCAATCCGATCGAGGGATCGAAGTGGACCGCGTCCAAACCAGAAGACGAGCGTAGATTCCTTGAGATTCTCCATAACGCTGGCATCACAGCCACGCTGCGTGATACCAGAGGACAGGACATTGATGGCGCATGCGGACAGCTTGCAGCCAAAGAACGTGACTGATTCCTCCGAAAGGCCCGGTTCTGTCCGCTACTCGGAATCCGCATGAACCGACGTAACGTATTGCGGTTACTCTTGCAATCATTGCAACCGTTATGCGTGAAGGAGTAGAGCAGCATGTCACTGGCGGTCCGAGTCATTCCATGTCTTGATGTCGAAGGTCAAGGCCAGCTGTCCGGCATGGTGGAGAGCGTCACCTTCAAAGGCGTGCATTTCGAGAATCTTCGCGATGCAGGAGACCCGGTCGAACTCGCCGCGGAATACTACCGCCAGGGCGCGGACGAACTGACGTTCCTTGATGTGACGGCGTCAAGCTCCCATAGGCAGACCATGGTCGATGTGGTGAGCCGCACCGCCGAACAGATTTTTATTCCACTGACTGTCGGCGGCGGCGTACGTACCCCTGAAGACGTCGATTCCCTGCTTCGTTGCGGTGCGGATAAGGTCGGCGTCAACACCGCGGCCATCAATGACCCTACCCTCATCAGTCGTGTCGCCGAACGATTCGGCAATCAGGTGCTTGTGCTGTCCGTCGATGCACGTCGCGAACAGGGAGAACGACATACGCAGTCAGGTTTCGAAGTCACCACCATGGGCGGGCGCAAATCCACTGGCATTGACGCCATTTGGTGGGTCAAGCGCGCCCAAGAACTTGGTGCGGGGGAGATTCTCCTTAATTCAATGGATGCCGATGGCACCCAACAAGGCTTCGATCTGGAGATGATCAAAGCTGTCCGCAAGGAAGTCAAAATCCCGATTATCGCTTCTGGCGGCGCCGGCAAAGCCTCGGATTTTCCGCCGGCAATCGAGGCGGGCGCCGATGCCGTGCTCGCTGCCTCGATTTTCCATTACGGCAAAGTCACCATCGGTGAAGTCAAAGACGCCATCAAGGCAGCCGGATACACCGTACGCTGAATAGAACCACGGAAACTACGCAAACCAACCCTGTAGTACTGAACAACGAATCGCAATACCATCATGACCAACGAAGCATACGACAACACCACCACTCTCGACCCGCGCATCGCACAGCGTCTCAAGCACGATGACAAAGGCTTGGTCGCGGCCGTCATCCAGCAGTTCGATACCAAAGAGGTACTGATGGTCGGCTATATGAACGACGAAGCCATCAGACGTACCCTCACCACCGGACGCGTCACATTCTGGTCGAGGTCCAGGCAGGAGTATTGGCGTAAGGGCGATACGTCGGGACATGCCCAGTATGTGAAGTCCTTCGCGCTGGATTGCGATGGAGATGCCATTCTGGTAGAAGTTGACCAAGTGGGAGCGGCTTGCCATACCGGCAAACGTTCCTGCTTTGAAGAAGGCGGACAGCTGCCTGTGGTCGTGGGCCATCGAACCAAAGAACAGGAGGGTCAGCGGTGAGCGAATGCAGCGTACAGACCCTCAAGTGGGGTGCTACATGGCCAAGCCGTGAGCAGTTCCATGAATTGGCCGACCAAGGCTACCGTGTCATCCCCATCGTACGCCGTTTGCTGGCTGATTCATTGACCCCAGTCGGCTTCTACGAGCGTCTCGCAGGAGGCCGTTCCGGTACGTTCATCCTCGAATCGGCTGAATTTGGCGGAGCGTGGAGTCGATACAGCTTCATCGGCGTGAATTCCATGGCGCAGCTGCGTTCGAACAACGGCAAAGCCGATTGGCTGGGACAGGTGCCTGTCGGAGTGCCCACCGACGGTGATGTTGTCGAAGTGGCACATGCCGCGCTGAAGACATTGAAGGCTCCGCACGTCGAGGGATTGCCGAATCTGACCAGTGGCCTCGTTGGTACTGTCGGATGGGATTCCATCCGACATTGGGAACCGACGCTCCGTGCCGAAGCCCCGAATGAGACCGGACAGCCGGAAACCGTTCTGGCTCTCGCCACGGACATCGCAGTAGTCGACCACGTGTCTGGCTCGGTATGGCTGATTGCCAATGCCGTGAATGTCGATGACCGTCCGACTCGTGCCGATGCCGCCTACGATGAAGCGCTGGCACGTCTGGATGATATGCAGCGCAAGGCTGCCGCACCCGTCGAAAACGAAGCCCGGGTCAATGTGCTCGACGAGTCGGTCGGCCAGCCCCAACTGCGATTCCGCACGGAGAAAAGCGATTACGAACGTTCCGTTGAAGAGGCCAAACGCCATATCATCGATGGCGATGTGTTCCAAGTGGTCATTTCGCAGCGACTGGATATTGATTCTCCCGCCGATCCGTTTGATGTGTATCGTGTGCTGCGTACCCTCAATCCGAGCCCGTACATGTATTTCATGGCACTCACCGATGCTCAAGGACGTGATTTCAACGTCATCGGTTCCAGCCCGGAAACACTGATCAAGGTGGACAACGGCCATGCCATGTCTTTCCCAATCGCCGGTTCCAGACCACGAGGCGCCACTCCTGAGGAAGATGAACGTCTCGCCAAGGAACTATTGGCAGACCCGAAGGAACGCAGCGAGCATATCATGCTGGTCGATTTGGCCCGCAACGATCTGAGCCGCGTGTGCCGTCCGGAAAGCGTCGAAGTCGTTTCCTTGATGGACATCAAACGGTTCAGCCATATCATGCACATCTGCTCAACCGTTACCGGGCAGGTCGATCCGCATATGACGGCGTTCGACGTGTTCACTTCCGCCTTCCCCGCGGGGACGCTGTCCGGAGCGCCGAAGCCGCGCGCCATCGAGATTATCGATGAACTTGAGCCGGCCGACCGTGGTATTTACGGCGGCACCGTCGGTTATTTTGATTTTTCAGGCAACCTCGATATGGCCATCGCCATTCGAACTGCATTCATTCGCGACCATGAAGCGAGCGTGCAGGCCGGAGCTGGAATCGTCCTCGATTCCGTGCCGGCCAGTGAGTGGCAGGAGACTCGCAACAAGGCCGAAGCCAGCGTTGAAGCGGTACAGATCGCCGCGCAGCTTCGCCAGTTGTGAGTCACATTCTGACCGTTCAATTGTGTTGTGAAAGGAAGCAGTAATGTCTGTGCTCGATGAATTGGTGGCGGGAGCCGTCGAGGATCAGCGATCAAGAGAAAACAACGTGCCGCTCGCTGAGGTCAAGCGGATGGCGTTCGAGGCTTCAGCGCCAATCGATGTGCGCCAGTGGCTGAAAAAGGCGGATGGCATTCCGGTCATCGCCGAGATCAAGCGTGCCTCCCCATCCAAAGGCCATTTGAGCGATATTCCGGATCCGGCCGCTTTGGCCCGCGAATACGAGCAGGGAGGTGCAAGCGCGATTTCCGTGCTGACTGAAGGCCGTCGGTTCCTTGGCTCTCTTGAAGATTTCGACAAGGTGCGCGCCGCAGTGAGGATTCCCGTGCTGCGCAAGGATTTCATCGTTACCGAATATCAGATTTGGGAAGCACGTGCGCATGGTGCCGATCTGGTGCTGCTCATCGTCGCCGCATTGGACGACGTCAAGCTCAAGTCGCTGCTCGATCTCGCGCATAGCCTCAATATGACGGTGCTGGTGGAAACACACACCCGTGAGGAGATTCAACGGGCCATCAATGCCGGGGCCAAGGTCATTGGCATCAACGCCCGCAATCTTAAAGACCTCAAGGTGGATGTGAACAAGTACAACGAACTGGCCGCGGATTTGCCGGACGATGTGATTCGCGTGGCGGAATCCGGTGTGTTCGGTTCGGTTGAGCTTGAGGATTACGCCCGTGCCGGCGCGGATGCGGTGCTGGTGGGAGAAGGCGTGGCCACCGCGGCCAACCATGAGCAGGCAGTGGAACGATTAGTAAAGGCAGGAGCAAGAGTGAAGGCATCCGAACAGACCCCGTTGGCAAGCCATGAAGGACCATATTTCGGACAGTTTGGCGGACGCTATGTTCCGGAAGCGCTGATCACGGCGCTCGACGAGCTTGAACGCGTGTATACGGAAGCCAAGGCCGATCCGGAATTCCATAAGGAATTGGCGCGGTTGAACCAGCAGTATGTTGGACGTCCGTCCCCATTGACTGAAGCGCCTCGTTTCGCGCAGAGGCTCAAGGAGAAAACCGGTCTTGATGCCCGTGTGTTCCTCAAGCGTGAAGACCTGAACCACACCGGCGCCCACAAGATCAACAACGCGCTTGGACAGGCCCTACTGGTCAAGCGCATGGGCAAAACCCGTGTGATCGCCGAAACCGGTGCAGGCCAGCATGGTGTGGCCACTGCCACGGTCTGTGCCATGCTGGGACTAAAGTGCCGCATCTACATGGGACAAATCGATGCCCGCCGTCAGGCGCTGAACGTTGCCCGCATGCGCATGCTTGGCGCGGAGGTCGTCGAAGTCACCTTGGGTGATCGCATCCTCAAGGACGCCATCAACGAGGCGCTGCGCGACTGGGTCACCAACGTCAAAGACACCCATTATCTGCTCGGCACGGTCGCAGGACCTCATCCGTTCCCATCCATGGTGCGCGACTTCCAAAAGATCATTGGAGAGGAAGCGAAACAGCAGCTGCAGGATTGG
>ERZ779851.1755-NODE-1755-length-18129-cov-7.903231_pt1 | contig 18129 bp, 20 predicted proteins | sample MGYA00511094_ERZ779851 | MGnify/ENA primary metagenome ERZ779851 (study PRJEB29588, sample SAMEA2155512) | human gut metagenome | biome: human gut; feature: human-associated habitat; material: faeces | place: Denmark | collected 2008/2010 ...
TAAATCTGATTCATATAATGGTCTTGTGTATGTTGTTAAACCTCTGTTACTATAAGAGTTTCTATATTTACTTCCAAATTTAACATCTACACCAAAATTATCATTATTTGAGCCATCTATATTTCTTCCTCCATATTTGTATGTATTTAGATACTCTCCAACTCTAACATCAACAGACATTAAGTCTGTAGCAATAGCATTATCTGCTTGCTCTCTTCTGAAGATTCCTTGGTTATTATTTGTAATACACTCTAATCCTGTATATTGATATGCCTCCTCCCATTTATCCTTAATCTTATATCCAGACTCTTGCGTAGAGGCTATGATTGAATAATCATGTACTCTATTCTTAGCAGCATCTGTAATTTCTAATATTTTATTACCGCTACTATTGTTTCCATATTCATATGGCCAATGATCTTTGAATGTTGCAATATTATCAGCAACCTCATAATCTAAGCTATATTTAGTTGAAGCATTTTGATATATTTCTGCAAAACTATTATTTACAGACTCTCTATCTTTCTTATCACTTCTTCCTCTTTTTACTTCACTAGCTTTAGACAATTCATCATTTTGATCACTATATTGCCAATCTCCTTTTAAGTCTTCGGTTGTAGCAACTGTTGTAAACTTCAATCCATCATATTCGAATTCGATTTGGTATTTACCTAAATCATCTATTACAATGTTTCCGTTTTCATTTTCTGGATTACTTCTAAATGTATTTCCATTTACATATGGTTTATTGTTACTCCAATAATCTGGATTATTATATCCCTCATCAAAGTTACCATCTTGCTTTTCTCCATTGATGTATTTTACACCATCAACTATTTTTGTACCAAATTCATAGTATCCATTTTCATCAGTTACAGCCACTCCAACTGTTTTACCATTTTTAAGTAAGAATACTCTAATACCCTTAATTAAAGCATCTGATGCAGAATCATATATACTATTTAATGTTTGGCTCTTATTATCTGCAATATCTTCCCAAACAAATCCAGATATACGTACATACATTTGCTCATTTTTAATTGTCAAATCTGTATTTAATTTTCCATCTGTTTTGTCTGTTTCATATGATTTGTTTCTATCTAATTCAAGCCATCCATCTGATGTGATTTTTCCTATATTTGCAGTAAATGTTACCCTAAAGTTGTTATAATCTTTTTCATCTGCTAAATATCCATAATTTTCATTTTTTACTTCTTCTAAATGATATTTAATATGGTCTACACCATTTGTACTTAATAATAAATTGTATATAGCAATTCTACCATTTTCATCTGTTGTAAATGTTGTGCTGCCATTGCCTTCAATGTCGATTGCTTCACCTACTGCATACGTATGGTTCAATACTGTTACTGGATGAGCAGAAGCATTTATGATTTCAAATGTTGTCTGTAAGTTGGAATCGCCCTGTGCATATGCTTCCTTCAATTCATTGTCATTCTTCTGAATCTTGAAAGATCCAAGGAAAGGATAGTTAGCAACAGGTACTTCTACTGTTGCTGTATCATCAGAAACGAAGAATTCCTTTGAAATTAAGGCAGCATCATAAGAAGTAAGCAAGTAGCCTTCTGGAGACTTAGTTTCCACAACCTTATATTTGCCATAACCTAGATAAGTAGCTGATGATGTATAAGTACCATCTTCACCTACTGTAATATGTTCAATTGGAGTTGTATCACTTGGAAGATATTCTGTACCTTCACCTAATCCATCCCCATCTTTGTCTAACTTCATAGAAACATTAGAATCAGTACCATCGCCTAAATAGTAAAGGTCGAATTCTGCACCAGCAAGGCTTGCATCACCTTCAGCAGTTGCACCTGTTGACCAGTCCTGCTTTTCAAGTTTGTATCCACCACGAATTGCATCTTCTTTCTTTGTGAATACATTGCCAGCATGAATAACAGCCATTGAGTTCTCATTAACAATCTGGAATGTCATCTTGTCATTTGCAGAGAACTGTTCACCATTTGCCTTTAAGTAACCGCCATCAGTTGTGTAGTTATTAGGTGCTTTTGTTTCTTGAATCGTGATTGTTCCTAATGGGAGTACGATATCGCCAAGACTGTTTCTGTAAGGTGTTCCAGAAACTAAGTGAGCATCATCTAAATAAGCTACATAGGCATTACTTGTAGTGTCATGTAAAGTTTTAATAACCCATGTTCTTGTTGGAGTTCTGCCATCAGTACTATCTAAAGTATCATAGTAATTGATAGTAAATTCTGCACCTTCAAGCGAAGCAGCATTTTCTTTGCCTTCACTATCAACCTTTGTCAAAGTGATGATAGCAGGGTCATTAAGTGGTTCATCTGTAAATGCTGTACTGCCATTACCACTTGATACGTTAACAGCATGAATGCTTGTATCACTCAATCTATAGTTTGTAGGAGCTGTAAGTTCCTTTACATAAACAGTATTTACGCTAGGGCTTACACTGATTCCTGTTGCAGAGCCATTACCATTTGCATCTGTCTGAATTGTAGCAATTCTAGTTGATTCATTTCCATCTGCTGATGTATAGACACCAAATGTTGCACTCAAACCATAAAGCGAGTTGCCATTTGTACAGTCAGGCAGTGAAGAATTCTTCTTTACACTGACACCAATTTTCTTGTTCATTGGTGGCACTTTATACAGTTTAGAAAAATTTGCTGAAGCACCACCGCTTGAAGCATAACCTCTGTATTTATGGATTACCCAGCCACCATAGCCAGATGAACCGTCAATAGTCCATAATTCTCCGTCTTTCCATCCTAAGGCAACAGCTAAATGTGCTGTACCATAAGCAAGAATATCTCCTGTTGATGCTTCATTAACGTTTGTAGATTCTTCAAACTTTCCATATCCATTAAAGCTATATCCAACAGTAGAAAAATAATCATTTGGATTTCCACCCGCTTTTTGGATTGCATGACCAGTAATGAACATAGACATACGAACACAGTCCATTGATTCACCAGCATATGGATCACTTACTACATGGTTTACATCGTTACCAATACCCATTCCATAAGATGGAGAACCACTGACTTTTGACCAGTTACTCCACGTTGCTGGATCAGATAAATCCGTACCAGTAGTTTCTCGAATAACATCGAATACTGCCGATTGAATTGAAGAACTTTCCGCATTGACGTTAGTCACAATTGAACCAGCAAATGGAGTTGTTAGTACAGTACTCAAAGCAACAAATACTGCTAAAAATACTGCTCTGATTTTTTTGAAAACCTTATTCATAATTTTTAAATTTACCCCCTTTCAAGTTTTCAATAAGTGTTATATCAGAAATATCGAATATCAAATTTCATTTGCACTACCTCTACTTTCCTTGATATTTTACATCAAATATAGCAGTTTATAAAGTTTTCATTCACATTGCCTTCACAAAGGAATTGGCAATTATAATTGTTCCTCATAAATTAAAGAACAAATATGCATACCAAAGAATTATTACTTGCTTTTTTTAATTTTGGGTTATAATTATAGCAATTGGGGGTGTGTTTGCGGACACATGCTTGAAGGAATTGGTTTTATCTAATTCCTCTTTTATTTTATAGGATTTACATGTAGCCGAATTCGGCTACCCAGCTACGTTCATATTCTTGACTAAAATTTTTATATTTAAAATGTGATATTTTATGCGAGTGTGATATTATAATAACGTAAAAGAGCTACCGATAAGCGGTTTGCTCCTCATTAACGATAAGTGACCGTCAATTTTTGAAGAGGATTAGCGGTCATTTTTCTTTTGTGTTTCCTTATAGGAAACATAGCTGAAACACATACTGATAATGGAACAAATCAAAGATACTGCTCCAATAAAATCGGATAATGTCATACGCAGTCCTTCAAGAGAAGGACGATAAAAACTCCTTCTCTTGTTTCCTTTCTGTAAAGCAAATAAGATTGGAGCAGACCGCCTACCGTCATGGTAACTCGATAATCATTATACACTATTTATTAAAGGTAGCCGAATTCGGCTACCCACTCTTTATTCATATTTCTAACTAATTTTCATTAATTAAAATGTGATATTTTATGTGAATGTGATATACTATCATCGTAAAAAGATTATCAGATTCCATATATCTGGAAAAGAAAAAGGATAGTTCGCAGCTATCCTTTTTCATTGGCTTTCTTTGCAGCCGATAGAATGAACTTATTTTCTCAGTATTTTGATAAATACTTCGACCGTAAGTCCTGCAAAGACAGAAACCAAAAAAGAGATTACCAAATTATCCATACACCCTCCTTCCTATCCGAAGGTATCGGCATGGATAATTATACAATAAACTTAATTTTCAAGTATTTTAGTGTTTTAAAGTGGTAGCCGAATTCGGCTACCCCCTAATAAAAATATTGCATTCTTTAAAATGATGGTATATTCTTTAGAAGACAATTAAATAAAAAAAGCCTCATGTTTCCCAACCGACCAAAGTTTCTAAACATGAGATAAAGGCTTTACATGAATTATTATAATTAATTTATGTAAAGCGTCAACCCCCCCCCGAACTTTTTTAACAAACCAGAAAAATAAGGAAAGGTGCAGTTTATCTCATACTTGGCAGGCAAGAAATATGTGTCTGCTTTTTATGATTGCGTGGTAGCTAGAAGGTAAAGATTTTTTTATCTCCAAATGAACCGTCAAGTATTCTGTAATTGTGATTAAGAATGCCTAGGCTTAGACATGGTACAGTGCTGAACCATCATCACAAAACTGCATGGGTGGAAATCTTGGGAGTAATCCGTCTTAGTTATTGTTTCAAGGGCAAGATGAGAGCGAGTATTAAACGTATACAACAATAACATTCAACCGAGCGATTCCTATTTATGGACGCAGAAATGAAAAAGATCAGAGTTGATGGTCTTTTTCTGCCCTTCGCTCTAACCTTTTATACCGCAGTATTAATTACATACTGTTTCATCCCAAGCCGCAGTGTCCTGTACCCATTTTGTTTCATTATGACCTGTTGCATCGTGATGTACTGTTGTATATTGTATATATGTATGATTGCTACCATGACTATCATCATCCTGCCCTAAATACGTCATTGCATGATTCCACCAAGCATCTTTCGATGGAAATTCTTGACCGCAACCATTGCATACGTAAATAGTTGCTACAGGAACTTGCTCATCCCAAGCCTCAGTGTCCTGAACCCATACAGTTTCATTATGACCTGTTGCATCATGATGGATAGTCTTACAATTCTGCTGTGGCTTATTATTTGAAGATGAGCCAGACGTTCCAGAATTATTACCAGAAGATGTGTTTCCTTTATTGGAATTAGATGTTCCATTCTTCTTTGAAGAACTGCCTGTATTGTTCTTACTGCCTGATGTTGAATTGTTTTTACCAGATTCAGAATTACTATTAGTAGAACCACTTGAAGAAGACTTGTCTTCTTTCTTTGCTTTCACTTTAACTGTAAATTCCTTTGTTGCTTCATTACCAGCTTTATCAGCAGCAGTCACTTTTACTTTATATTCTCCAGCTTTTGAAGTATCTAACTTTGAAGAATCAATCAGATAATATGCTGTTCCAGCTTCATCTGGTTTCTTATCTGCTTTTGTAATATTACCGTCAAAGTCATCTTTAACAGACTTGATATTTCCACTCGGATCATAAGTATCACCTTCAGTGATTTCTACAGTATCTTTATTCAGTTTGATTACTGGAGCAACTTCATCCGTATTTGTAACAGTGAAAGTCTTTTTATAATCCTTAGTTGCTTTATTTCCAAGTGAGTCAATTGTTTCGATTGTGTAGGTAATTATGTAGCCGCCTTCTTTTGAAGTATCAATTGTATCCTTGCTTACTTTTGTAATCTTAGTGTTTTTGTCGGCTTTTCCGTCTTTCAATATTTCAACCAAGTCCTTTGTCTTCAAAATCTTTTCTTCACTTGTCAAAGGAATTGTTTCTGCATAGTCATCCTTCACTTCAACAGCAACATTGTCAAATGCAGTCTTTTGAGCTTCTTCTTTTTTCTTTGACTGGGATGACAGGTAGCCGAATTCGGCTACCCCTGCAATCAACACAAAGCAGATGATAATAATGAACCATTTCTGCTTTTTCTTTTTGCTATCATCAGGTTTATTAGAAGTTTCCTTTCTCTTTTCAGTTTCTTTCATATTTGTCACATCCTCTCTATTTTTATTGTACATTGTTATACTTCTTTAGTCTTATGCTTAAAGACTAGAAGGGGAAACACAATGTGTAGTTTTATTATTTCGTTTATTTCATCAGTAGCAGCTGGAGTCATTTCTTACTACTTCTGTAAATGGCTAGACAACCTGTTCAATAAGAAATAATTGTTTTTATTGCTGGGTAGCCGAATTCGGCTACCTATTATTAAATATCTATATCATCAAAGTCATCCGCTATATCCTTAGTATCACTATTTGGATATTGTTTTTGCATTTCTTGAACCTTCAAATATGTTGGATACAATGATTTTTCGTATCGGTATTCAATACATTTGCAATAAAAACCCTTTCTTACATCAGAAATAATTTGAATGCCATTAATTTCATTTGGTATTTCATTTATCATTTTTTTGATATTTTCTACATTTATCTTTGGAACAATTCTCATTAATGCTGCATTGCAATCTTCATTTTTCAAAGATTCAATATATTTAAAAGGATTGATTAATTTATCTTCTTTAGAGAATACACAAACTTTTGATCCATATGCACTTTGTTCAAAGCGTTGTTCATCCAACATTATTCCCTGAATTTTATTGTCATCAACATTATTAGAAAATGATGCACCATTATCAAATACTGGAGCCACTGTCATTTCAGACGTTGTACTGTTCACTAGCATTCCCCAGTTTCCATTATTTCTATCATTATTGCCAATTAATGCATCAACTATGAACATGTCCCAAAAACGTTGTTTTAATTCTGGGTGTTCTAAAAATCTTGGGTTATTATCCATAACAATCATTACACCATCAAGATCAACAAGATGTGACGATGATGTACTATATGATGACAATTTTTCTTCTAAGCCTGATACATATAAATTGTTAATTGCATTGTAATCATCAAACCTTATTGTATTTACATCATTGCGAAAATCTTTGCACGCAACAACTACTTTACCGTCTTTAATTCCAAGTTTTGTATCGTGTACTGGTATTCCAATGGAAGAATAAATGTGCGAACCAATATACTCAGATAAGGGGGATGTTGAATAAGACATATCAACTTTTTTTCTAAAGCCATTTGTTGATTTTGGAAATTTAAGAAACCAGTTTTCATTGTTTATAACAATTCCCAATTTTTGCCCAGACCGTCCACCATATACTAATGTATTAATCTCAGCGTCATTAAAATTCTCTACTTTCATAGTCCACCTCTATATTTTTTTAATATCTGATTAAATTGTGCTTCTGATATTACATTTTGAAGCAATGCTGATTTTGCTACAGACTCCAATCCATCAGCCAAACCATCATACATTACCCATTCACCTTTTTTTTCATACTCTTCCAAATCTGCTATAGTATTTTGCATCAATTTAGGTAATTTACTTACATCTAATTCAATAGTATGATCAATCATCAAATATTCATCTTTGTTATTTTCCATACAATCATTCTCCTTCCATCGGGGTAGCCGAATTCGGCTACCTATTATTAAATATCTATATCATCTAAACCATCAGCTATATCTTTATCATCTAAATAATCATGCAGCTTTGAGTTTCTCGTATTATTTTCCAATTTGGCTTTATCAAGAGTTTTTTCCCAAGTTTTTTCCATTTCATATTTAAAAAATTCAGTCATCGAACTAATATCTTCTTTTGAATCAAATTTTTCTAATGCAGCATAATAGTATTTTTTATCTTCGTTATAAATGATAATTGGTGGAAGATCATTAATCATTAATATATAATTTGCTAATATTCTTCCTACTCTTCCATTTCCATCAGCAAATGGGTGAATCTGTTCAATAACATTATGCGTATAAACGGCAGTTTTTATAATTTCTTCCGTTTTCTTTGGAGTGGTAGAATTGATTTCTTCCACAAGATTTTTTACATCATTCTTGACATCTTCAACTGGCGAGCCAACTTCGTTAATGCCAGTTACATAGTCATGTTTTTTATATTCACCAGGTCTCTCTTTGTTTATCACATATCTTCTCTCATCATATGTACCTTTAGTTAAAATCTTATGGATTTTTTTTATACATTCCTCTGTTATTGGTGATTTTTCAACTATTTTCCCAAGAAGATAATCATAACAATCTTTTTGGTTATTTATTTCAAACAGGGTTTTTAAGTCACCCGTAAAGTTTATTATTTTTCCATTATTAAAGATTTCTCTAGTGTCATGATATGTTACCTTGTCGTTCTCAATAGCTCCTGAATTATATGCAAATAAAACACTAAAGCTCTCTAAAACATTCATGTAATCTTCTTTGCTTTTCAAGCTCTGATTATGCCAAAATTTTATAACTTCTTCATATTTATATTTTGGAATTGTCATCATCCTGTCTCCTTTCTATCATCAGAGGTAGCCGAATTCGGCTACCTTCTATTTATCTATTTCTAAATCCTCAATCATAATTTCTTTTGCTTCTTCCTGTATTTTTGATTTTTCATTTTCAAAACCACGAAGTGAATTTAAGATGTCAAATTGTTTTCCTATATTTGTAACATCTATTTTATTGGCACATATAGACAGCCAATAAAATTCTTCGGTCATTTCTTTAGAAATTGTGAACACCTCTTTATAAGACATATCACTTTTTGAAATGTATCCAGAGCCTTGTCGATGTGAAAATCCGTGTTCTTCCATATAATTTCTTATATCTGCATAAGCACTTCTCCAATTCGGAGTTGGATACCATTCTTCTAACTTATGTGTATCTAAATCAAAATTAATTGCTTTACGAGTCATAATTGAATCTTTAATCTTCTTGAAGAAAGCCCTCTTTCACATTCGCCCTGATCACCTTCTTCTGGATCATACATTCTCCAGTAGTTGCAAAAATGAACAACAACAGGGCAATCAAGTAATCTAAACGTAGTTTCCATTGTTAAATTGCTGTCATCAGAGTCCTTATCTACATAAATACCTTCAGAAATCTTAGGAACACCAATTTTTTGAAAAATTTTATCAACTATTTGATGTACAGCATCCATTGTGTAACCATTTTCTTGTACTTTGTTTTCATCAAATTTCAATTCACATCTAAACACTTTTATCACTCCTCTTTTGGGTAGCCGAATTCGGCTACCTATTTTTAATAATTCCAATAATGAATTGCATCATTTTCATATTTACTTAATAAAGACCGTTGCTCGGCTGATAACCTTAGTGAATCAAACGAATTTTCATGAGTGAAATAGTAATCACCTAATGCTTCTAGTAAAGTCTGGATTTCATTTTTTGAATCTTTTAACAAGTCTATAAATGCTTGTCTTTCTGTACAAACTAGAATTCCATGCTCAATTGTGTATTCAATGTTATCAAAGCTATCAACTACATCACATTCAAAAGGCTTCTCTAATTGCTTAGTGCTATATACCTGTATGGTTTCTTCATAATCCCAGTTACCGTATCCTCTTAAACATAAAGCATCACTTCTTGATAAAACAGCATTACTATTATCTTTCATCATGGCAATCTTATATTCAGCTGGTGTCAAATAGACAGTCTCACTATAATCCATGTCAGCTATCACCTTCATTACTAATGGGTAGCCGAATTCGGCTACCTTGTTATATTCATTATTATTTCATTTTTGGAAAACCAAATCGATGTATTCATGTTAATTATATCATGTTTTTGCACATTTTGCACACTATACCCGACTGGCTGTATATAGTCTGTGCATAGATATGTACAATCTAATAACTCTTTCTTCCTGCATCAATGCAGAAGCTAAATAAAATTGTCAGAAAAACAATTAATAATTTAAAAGCTCCAAATGCAATCTTTCCAACGATACCTAAAATGCTTAATAATATAGATAGAAACTTTTTCATAATATTCTCCTTTTCTTTGGTAGCCGAATTCGGCTGCCTTCTATTTTTCTTCTAAAATTTTATCAATATATTGCTGCCAATCTTCTGTATAACTATCTGTTATATGTTTATATTCTTTTTCAACATTTTTGAAAGATAATTTTCTATTTGTATCATGCTCAAAGACATATCTCAGAACATCTTCAAATTTTGGTGCAATGTAAGAATCTTTTTGATTTTGTAAAGCTATATTTGCCCTTTCTTTAACTATGTTTCTAACTGACGCTGTACTAATTTCACATTGCTTTGCAATTTCATATATCTTCATATTTTGATTGAACAACGTACATACTTCATCTTTTAACTCTTCTGTAATTTTCAGTTGCTTTATTCGTTGTGATGCTTGTTTTGGCACTAAGTCTTCAAATGTTGGATGCTTGCGTTCTTGCTGTATAAGTCTTGTCACTGTTTGACGTGTTATACCAACTGTTTCAGCAATTTTAACTATTTTTATATCCTCATTATACATTTGGATTATTAGCTTTAATTTTTCTACTGACGTTTTATTTTGTACTTTACTTGTCCTCTTTGAAAAATCTGGATAAATCATTCTTTATACCCCATCTCTATTTCTACTATGTTATTTAATTTGTCAAATATATTTTTTCTTGTCATGGCAGTATGTTCTGCTGACACTTCTCTAACACCCAATCTAACTTCTTCATAAGTAAAATATTTATATGCTTCACATAAAGTTTCAATCAAATCATCTTTATCATAAATATCAATATTCTTATCAATCCATGTATTTATAAAATTTACTGCTTCCTCTTTATGGTTCTTATATGGATCAATATAAGAATTGTCATCTGAAGAAGTTACGATTCCATCTATAGTATTTTTGCAAGCATTTACAAGATATCCTAATGTTTGAGCTTTCTTGTATTTTGCTTGTTTTATTATTTTTAAAAGTAATGAATAATCATATGTTTTCAAAAGAGTTTTTAATGTCTTTTCATCTGCTTTTGTTGGATCTGAATCAAAACCAATCTTATAAATTACATATAGGTCAATTTTAGATTGTTTAGTTTCCAGCTGCTGCTTAGATTTAATAATATACTCTATGGCAGTAACGCTTTTTCCTTGTTTAATAGGCTTATAATCAATAAATAAATCAGTACAATTATTTATTTCACTAACGCATTTTTTTATTACACATTTATTAAAATCCTTGAAACTTTTATATGAATTATTCTTTACATCGATTGAAAATATCTTGTAATGCTCATCTATGCTAATAACAGGGTTTCTATGGTACACTTTTTTATAATTTTCATAAGACTTTAAATATTCATATAAGTTTTGTGATTTATCTGAAGATAGTTTCAAATATTCCCGTTGAAAATATTGAGTATACTGCTCAGATAATTCTAATAAATATGGTTTCATCTCATTTGACCATTTAAAAGTACATCCATCTTTTGTCAATTTAATCTTTTCAAAGAAATGTCTCCATACATATTCCTTTTCCTTTGTTTTTTCATTATATTCCAACATTCCGATAGTATCATTGTTTGCCAGCCCATCTATTGCATCTATTATTCTTTTATAAGTTTGACCATAGTCAGAAGTATATCCTAGTATTTCATGAAGTTCCTTAATGGAGATAGATGTATTAAGAAATTCATTTTGAACATTATTTACAAATTTACTAATCAGAACACACATTATTTTATTTTGCATGGTATCAAAATTAGTAACTTTATTCTGAATCAACTTATTGCTTTTTATCACCTTATCATTATTCATAAGAGTTACCTCTATTTTTATGTTACTTCTTTTTATTTTTGTGTCAATATTTTCTTTATGAAATTCCGAGTTTTCTTTCCACCTATTCCGAGTTTTCTTTCCACCTATTCCGAGTTTTCTTTCCACCTATTACATTAATTATTCGCATAATTAAGCTAAATTATGAATGTTTAAAATATTAAAAAAGATTAAAAAGATGATGATTTAATAAAAATCATAAGTAAATTTTATTTCTATCCTTTTTTAGGCACTTTTCTATCCTTTTTTAGAACTTTTCTATGACTTTTTATTCCCTTTACCCTATGTTCTGAATAAATTACTAATTATAAAATAACGGTTCCATTAATTATTTTTCCATAATAAAAGAGTAATCCTTTGACTACTCTAATCTAATTTAAAAGTAATTATTGTATTAGTTTTATAAGCTACCGAATTGGTAGCCATAGCAACCAGAAGATACGCATTTTCCTGCACTGCTTTTCGTTTTCTCTTATCAGACTTTATTTCCAGTTCATCAAATATTGTTTCTTTACCTACACCCATAACATAATACTTATAAAGAAAATATCCTTCGTTATGTGTTTTCCTAGTCTGTGCCATTTTTCTAAATAGAGTCATGTAGTTTGATAAAGAATCAGTTTCCTTCATTACCATTTCCAAGAGTTTCTGCTCATTTGACTGGCTTCCTGAATTTGGACTATGTGGCATATCTGAATACATAGAAGCAGAACGCACAGCAGATGAATGCAGCAATTGATACCTGTTTTGCAATGCAGTTTTATTTTGTTCACAGATATTTAATCCACGTTTTATTGTCAGTTCATAATCAATATTCTGATAATTAATTTGTGTTTCATCATTTTTCATCTGCACTGCTCCTTTCTATGTTGCCTATTCATCTACCATTCTTGCAAAACCAGTCAGCTGATCTACACTGCATTTAATTAAACTATCATCTAAATCGTATTTAAAATATATTAAGTCGTTATTAATAGACTGCACTGTTAACATCTGATGATAATATGGTGAATTATCATCAATCACTTTCCATCGAGTGCCTGTAAATTCATCTTCTTTTTCTTTTGCTATTGAAAGCTGCACGTTCAGACGTGCTTTATCCAATATTTCAAGAAGTTGCTTTTTCGATAAACAAGTATTGATTGTTACTTGCTTACCATCAATTGTGATTCGTATTTCTTCCAATCTACCTCACCTCTTATTCCATGATTTTCGTTATATTTAATTAAATCTTTTCTAAACATTTCTCTTGATTCCTCAATAAGCTCATATTTTTTAAAAGTTTTATCTTTTTGTAAGGCTTTAATAAACGTATAGGCTTCTCTTCTTGTGAATGAATAAACTGGATCATAGATTTCATCATAAATTGGCACATATATGTCATAGATCTGCGACATTTTAAAACGCACTTTTAAAGATTCAATGGCTTCCTGCTTGGTTCTATACTCAAGTGCTGGTTTATAAGTAAATATTATTTTTATAGGATATTCTTTATCATGTTCTGCCTGTCTTTCTTCCTCTTCTTTATATCCAAAGAATTCTCGTTCTTTTTCATTACTGTAAGGACATTTTTCAGCCAGTTTTCTCTTTTCCTCTTGCCATATCTGCTCAAGCTCAGCTGATGTTCTCTCAGCTTCTTTTTCAGCAAGACTCATAAGCCATTCTTTTCGATTCTTATCTAATAGATTTTCAGAGGACATAGTAATACTCCTTTTTACAGCTTATCTATAACTTCAATTTGTTTATCCGTTGGATAAATACTCATATCTATATAGTATTTTCCACGATAAGTACTCTTCTTTAATATTCCAGCTTCAACACATTTAGAAATGATACGCTCAACTTGTCTGATCCCAATTCCCATCTTAGTGGCTATTTTTTCTTTTGATTCTTTAATAATAAAAACACTGGAACATGTTTCATCAGTAATAATTCCTGAGTCCTTCAATAGTAATAGAAACTCAGACAATTCAGACTGATTTACCCCTTTAGCAGCCAATAAAACATCTGTATACTTTCTATTCATATCTATCACCTTTTAAAATGTTTCTTTTTAAAATGTAGTTCTTATAATCAGAATTTTGTTTCATATCTTTACCTATGTCATTATTATACACTTTTCATGTCGTTTATAAACTAAAACTATGTCTTTTTATTTGCTTACATGAATGGTATAATTGTCTTGTCAGGTATTCTCCCCCTATCTTAGAAATAAGAAGGTTTTATCTGACTATAGAACATTGGATAGTTTACTTTGATCGGTTGGCTATCCTTTTTTTTCATCTTTAGGTACATAAATGACTTTTAATATTTTTTCTTCACTTCCAGGTGTTTTAATATGTTTGATTCTTAATACAGTATTATTTCTTTTAAATATGTTTATTCTTTCTTTTTCTAAAACTATATTAGCTTTTGGAAAATAAAATATCTTTACTTTGTATCGTTGCATTTCTCTCTCCTCTCTTCTTCCGCAGCATATTGATTGATTTCGTATTCTGTCAAAAATACAAGAGGTAGTAACTTTTTTGATTCAATACCACGTAGCGATACTTTTCTAAGCTCTACAGCTTTAGCTTTTTCTTGATTATAGATTTTCCTTGCTCGATCATAACCGCAAGGCATGAAATTCCTTATATCTGATATGTTGGCATATCCTTTCATCAGAATTTTTTTCCTTATTACATTGATGTTTTCTTTGCTTATAATACATCTCTCCCTTCTCATCTAAAGAGAATTGGATTAACCAATTCTTTTAATTGTTTCTACGTTGTTTCTTCAATCTTTCAACTTCCTTTTCAAGTTTAATAGCTATTGAATTAAAGCGTTCAACGTCAGCAGCACTACTATTGATTTCATTCCGCATATCTTTTATCAATCTAATTGTCTCATTAAATGTATCATCAACTAGAGCTGCTTTTTTAAGAAAAAATAATTGTTTCTCCATTCTTTCATGTAAGGATTGACTTTTCTCAGTCAAAATCATTTTATTCACCACCTTCCCTATTACTACCTTACCACAAAAATATAGCACGATATGTCTACTCTGTAAATATAAAATGTGATATTTTCGTTTTAAAGTAGACAAAACGTGTATACATTTTTTGAAATCTATGATATATTGTTTAAGAAAGGTGGTTTATTTATGACAAAGATTTTATTAAATGAAATTGTAATTGATTACATGAACAGAGTTAAAATGACTATACCTACTTACGGAGTAAAATCATTTGCTGACAAATGTGGATTAAGTAGAGCATTTTTGTATAAGCTAATTGATGGTCAATATGAAAATAATTTTTCTGATAAAGTTATTGAATCAATTTCTAACACTATAGGTATTAAAAAAGAAATACTTATAAAAATACTTGAAAGTGATAACGGAAAAGAACTCTATTATCAAAGGTTAAGATTGCTTAAAGCATTTGATGAAATTATTGCAAGAGCAGATAATGCTGAACTTGAAGTTTATTTAAGTTTAATGCAATCAATTGAAAATAAATTGTAATTGTCATAAAGGCAGCCGAATTCGGCTACCCCACTTAGATTCCTTTTAGGAAAATATTAAACAGGAAGGAGTTGAAGTGTATGCCAGTTTATTATGATAAAAAGCGAAAATCATATTTTATATCTACTTCTTACACAGTAAGCCATGGTACATATAAAAAGAAAACCATTCGAGGTTTCCAATCTAAAAAGGATGCAGAAGCCTACGATGAACTTTTAAAGGCAAAACTTCAAAAAAATACTTCTACTGTATTGATGGAACTGTTAGGAATTAACAACGGAACAAATACTTCTATTCAAGCCATTGGAAAGGAATTGAAGATTAGTAATTTACTTGCTGAATGGTATATAGAAAGTAAAAAATCAAATCTTGCTTATAGTACTTACTACAACAGAAAAAAGGTTTTTGAAAAAAGTATTATTCCATTCTTTAATGACAAGGATATAAGAAAAATCAAAGCAGCTGAAATAACTGAGTGGTTGGATCAACTTGCTTCAGAAAAACTATCTATTACAACTATAAGAGAATACTTTTCTAAACTATCCCAGCTATATTCTTATGCCAACCGTGTTTACGAAATAAACTACGATCCAACTAAGAGCGTTAAGCCGCCAAAATTGCGAGATGCCAAAATCAAAGAAAAGGTAATATGGAATTGGGAACAATTTCAATCGTTTATTCATGAAGTTGATGATTCAAAATATTTCACATTATTTTGGTTACTTTGGCAAACTGGTTTACGCATTGGTGAGCTTAGAGGATTAAAATGGTATGACTTCAAAAGACGTACCAAAGAGTTATTTATTGAAAGGCAGATTACAGATGCAAATAGCAGTGAAGGAGAATTGAAATCACGGAATAGTTACAGAACATATTATCTTGATGACTACACTGTTAAGTATCTAAATGATTTTTATGAATCTGAAGCAGGTAGAGAAAATTTTTCAATGGATGAATACATATTCGGAAATTGTTACACCCCAATTGGGAGAGGAGAAATTGAAAAACATCTGGATTTATATATCAGTAGAGCAAATAAAAAAAGGCAGCGTAAGCTCCCAGCAAAATTTACTCCTCACTGTTTTAGACATTCACTTGTTAGTATTTTGTTTGCACAAGGTTACACAGAAATTGATATTGGAAAATTGATTGGTGACAATCCTTTAACAGTAAGAAAAACGTATGCTCATTTCATTCCATCTACTAGGCAGGAAATGGTAAATTACTATCACGAAATGAATGAAAAAATAATGAATTTTAAACAAAAATAGTCACGAAATTCGTATCACAGTCGTATCACGATCAATTTTCTTCTATCAAATCACTGTAATTACTGGAAATAAAAGAAGGTAAAATATTTGTGCAACATAAAAATATCCGATATATGATTTTACATCCAATGATTCTAACGTTACGATTGTTTTTTAATGTTTCATAAAATTTATCAATTATTTTTTCCAACATTCTTAATTATTAAATACAATTTTGTTTTTTCACTCTATATCATTTTACTTCGTTTTTTTAATTTTCTTTACACGAAAATTATTTGAATTATTTATGAATGCACCTTTTAGATTTTAAATTTTAATTTATGTATGACTATTACTTATCTGTTTTATTTTTAAAAAAATACATACCATTTAAAGTGATATGTACTTTTATTTTATTTATCTTTTAGTGAGCTTTCTAAAATTTTATTTAATGCAGTATTACCTTTTTCTGTTAGATGTATTCCATCTGCCATTAAATAGTCTTTGTTCTTTTGAATTTGACTGTAAAAATTAATTATTGTTACATTGCTATAACTTCCTAGAGTATTTAATGGTTTTCCACTTGACACTATATATAATTTGCTATTTTTACAAAGTTCAATTAATTCTTGATACTCTTTTATGGATATCACTATGGAATTATCAAAGGCTAGTACTATTTTATTTGCTAAGGTATTTTCCTTAATAGATTTTTCAATACTTTCTTTTAAATCTTTATAACTAAAATCTTTATTTATTACGAATTTTGAGTCTGTAAAGTTTGATTGTAATGTTTCGAAGTCATAGAATAATATATCATTACCATAAAAGACCATTTTCTTTTTTAGTTCCTCTTGGTGTTCTTTAATAAGTTGTTCTTTTTTATCTTTAAATGTATCTTTGTAAACATCTACGATGGCATTATAAATAATATTTGTATATTCTTTTCTTCCTGTTGGTGGTAAATGAATTCCATCGCCATAGAACCAATCACTATGACCTTTTGAAAGACTATACCAATCTATAATATGTAAATTATCATATTTTTTAGCTAATTCATTTAGATTATCATTTACATAAGTATAATTTGTTGTATTGATCCAAAAAACTGTTTTATCGTTTAAAAGATCCATTATTTTTTCTTTGCAACTATTCTTGCAATCTCCATTTGTTCCTAGATGAATTACTACTGGGTTACCAAGTTTTTTGTTATTTTTTAGTTCCTCAAGAATTGTATATCCTACATATGTAGAACGAGACTCTTTAGAGTCAAAATAACTATTTGGAAACGCTTTTTTTAAATTGTTCATGGCTCCGAGCATAACTGAATCTCCTACAAAAGTTACAGGAAGTTCTTTAACTAATTCATCAAGACTCTTGTTTTCTAGTTCTTCAAGTTGTTTCGCCCAATCTTCTTCTTCTTTTTTCTCAAGAATTTGATACTCTTTTTGTTTTTCTAACATTATTTTTTCATTTTCTGCTAGTTCTAGTTCTAATTGTTTCATTTCTTTTTCTGAATAAACGCGGTGCCCCATTTCGTTTCG
>ERZ779851.1762-NODE-1762-length-18049-cov-7.382072_pt1 | contig 18049 bp, 18 predicted proteins | sample MGYA00511094_ERZ779851 | MGnify/ENA primary metagenome ERZ779851 (study PRJEB29588, sample SAMEA2155512) | human gut metagenome | biome: human gut; feature: human-associated habitat; material: faeces | place: Denmark | collected 2008/2010 ...
TCCGTCCCGCAGGCGATGACCACCGCCGCCATTTTGCAGCCCGTGATGCGCCCCATGCCCAGAATCGTGCCGGTAAACAGCGATTCGTCCACCGGTGTCAGCACCAAGCGCGCGCCGGGCAGCGTGCACCGCCCAACGACGTAGGACAGCGCCGCGAACGCCGCCGTGTCGGGCGCACCCGCAAAGCTCCGGCAGGATGTGCGCACCAATGCCGCTTGACGCAGTTTCTCCTTCTGCATGGGCGAAAAGAGCGTCTCCAGCGTCGTCATTCCCCCACCTCCAATGGTGTCGGGCGCAGATGGCGGCAGACCTCGCCCACGCGCTCATGCAGCACCAAATCCGCCTGATTGTCCAGAGGGGTTGCGTCGCGGTTGATAAGAACGATGTGCCGCCCGCGGAAGAACCGCAGCAGCGACGCCGCCGGATACACCGTCAGGCTCGTTCCTGCGACGATAAGCAGTTCCGCCTGCTGCAATTGGCGCACCGCCGCGCGAACCGTCGCATCATCAAGCCCTTCCTCGTACAGCACAACGTCCGGCTTGATGATGCCGCCGCAGGGGCATTTCGGCACGCCTTCACTGTCCCGGATGTACTCCGGCGGAAAAAAGCGCGCACACTTCAGGCAATAATTCCGGTGGATGCTGCCGTGCAGTTCCAGCACCGTTTTGCTGCCTGCCTTCTGGTGCAAGCCGTCGATATTCTGCGTGATGATCGCCGTCAAACGTCCGCCGACTTCCAGTTGCGCCAGAAAGCGATGCGCGTCGTTCGGCTGCGCGTCCAAGGGGAGCATTTTCGCGCGGTAGAAGCGGTAAAACTCCTCCGGATGGCGCGCAAAAAAGGTGTGGGACAGAATTTCCTCTGGCGGATAGGCGAACTGCTGATGATACAATCCGTCCTGCGAGCGGAAATCGGGAATGCCGCTCTCCGTCGAAACACCCGCGCCGCCGAAAAACACGATGCGGCGGCTCTCATCAATCCACTGCTGCAATTCTTCGTACATCGTTGGTTTTTCCTCCCCTTATGCTGTTTCTGCGATAAACTGCACTAATCATGCAGAGGGTTTCGCCTCTGCGGAGGCGACAAGGGGGCTGAAATCTTCCAGACGCGCAAAGGCACCAAGGAAATCATCCGTCAGTTCCAGCATTTCGCCGAGTTCATCCAGCAGCTTCGCGGCTTTTCGTCAACCGCTGGCGCTGCACAAGCTCCGCCGTAATTCCCTGATGCGACAAATAATGGCGGTCGTCCAGAAAGCTCGCATAGTTCAGCGCCGTCATCGCGCGGCGATTCGTGTCCTGCATATCCATCGTTAGCATGGCAAACTCCTTTGCTCGCAGCAGGAAAGTAATCATTTTCAGTATAGCACACCCTGCCGCGTCATGCAAGACAAACGGGCAAGAAATCGCTGTTTGTCGCGGCTAATCATCTTCCTCTTCACATCAGAAAGGAAATATGCTATAATATAATCGGTAGATTCTTCACAATCGAAGGAGGCATACGATGGATGTCAAGAAGCTGCTTGCTGACGTAACGGCGCTGCCGGGTGTCAGCGGGCATGAGGCGCAGGTCAGCGCGTACTTTGCCGAACAATTCCGTCCGCTGGTGGACGAGGTGACGGTGGACGCAATGTACAGCGTGATTGCGCACAAAAAGGGCAACGGTCCGAAAATTATGCTGTGCGCCCATTTGGACGAAATCGCCCTGATGGTAACGCATATTGAGGATGACGGCAGCCTGCGCTTGGGCAATGTCGGCGGGGTTGACCCGCGCATTCTCCCCGCGAGCCGCGTGTGGGTGCATGGGCGCGAGAAGCTGTTCGGCACCATCGGCGCGCTGCCGCCGCACCTGATGAGCGCCGCCGACCGCGCGAACAACTACACGCTGGACAACCTGCATGTAGACATTGGCATGAGCGCCGAACGCGCGAAGGAACTCGTTCGCATCGGCGATTTGGTAACCTTCGACGGGCCTGCCCGCGAATTGCTCAACGATCAGTTCTCATCGAAAACGCTGGATGACCGCTCCTGCGTGGCGATTCTGCTGCGCGCGGCGGAAATGCTGCAAAAGCTGGTCTGCGACGCGGATGTGTATTTCGTCTGCTCGTCGCAGGAGGAAGTCGGCGGGCGCGGCGCAATGACCTCCGCTTTCGCGATTGACCCGGATTTGTCTGTCGTGCTGGACGTCGATTTTGCTGAAACGCCGACCTGTCCGCCGCGCTCTGCCCTGCCGATTGACGCCATGATTGTCACGCACGGGCCGTTTGTGCAGCCGAAGCTCAATCAGCGGCTCATCGACTGCGCGAAAAAGCACCATGTGAAGCTGAACGCGAACGTCGCAAGCCGCTCCACCGGCACGGACGCGGACGAAATCGGCTTGTCCCGCGCGGGTGTGCCGAGCGTGCTGCTCAGCCTGCCGGAAAAGTACATGCACACGTCGGTGGAAACGATTGACCTGAACACGCTGGAAGAGGGCGCGCGTCTGCTGGCGAATTTCGTCGCGGAACTCGACGAAAGCTGGGAGGATGACCTATGGATTTGAAGACACTGACGGAAATCAACGCTCCCTCCGGGCATGAGCAGGCGATTCGCCGCTTTCTGCTGGATGAGCTGAAAAAGCTGGGCTTTGCGCCCGTCCTCGACCGCATGGGCAACGTCGTTGTCGTGAAGGAAGGCACGGGCGACGCGCCCCGCAAGCGCGTGATGGTCAGCGCGCATATGGACGAAGTGGGGCTGATTGTCACCTCCGCCACGGAGGATGGCTACCTGCGCATTGCCGCGGCAGGCGGCATCGACCCGCGCGTGCTGGTTTCCAAGCGCGTCACCGTCGGGGACGACAAGCTGCCCGGCGTCATCGGCGCTGTGCCGATTCATCTGCAATCCGCCGCCGAGCGCAAGCATGTGCTTTCGATGGACGAGCTGCTGGTGGACATTGGCGCGAAGAACAAGGACGAAGCCGAATGCAAAGCCCCGATGGGGACGTACATCTCCTTCGATACGCCCTATGTGGAATACGGCGATGGCTTCGCGTGCGGCAAGGCATTCGACGACCGCGTCGGCTGCCTGTCGCTGCTGCGTTTGCTGCAAGAAGAACTGCCGGTTGACCTCGTGGCTTGCTTTGTGTCCGAAGAGGAAGTCGGCTGCCGCGGCGCGAAGGGGGCGGCATTCCAGCAGGAACCCGACATTGGCATTGTGCTGGAAGGCACGACGTGCAACGACCTCGGCGACGTACCGGAGACTGCGCACGTCTGCGAAGCCGGACAGGGTGTCGCGGTGTCGTTCATGGATGGCGCGTCAATTGCGAACCGAGCGCTGTTCCGCAAGGCGCTGGACGTGGCGAAGCAGGAGAACATTCCGCATCAGGTGAAGCACAGCGTATCCGGCGGCAACGACGGCGGCGCGATTCAGCGTGCGCGGGAGGGTGTGCCGGTGGTGGTGCTGAGCGTGCCGTGCCGATATATTCACTCGCCGTCGTCGGTGGTGAAGCTGTCGGATGTGGAGAGCCAGTTTGCGCTGGTGAAGGCGCTGGTGAAAGCGCTGTAACGCAGGGATTTCGCGCCTGCGGGCGCGACAAGGGGGCAACGAAAACAGACGAAGTCTGCGATCGCCCCCTTGACCCCTTCGCAGTGCACCACCATGTTACTGGATTTTTATCTGAATAAACACGCGCATACTGCATGGTAATGCGCACAACTCAATCGCGAAAATGGGTCAAGGGTCGAAGACCCTTGTGGGGTGCAGGGGCAACGCCCCTGCCGGAGTCCAGAGGCAGAGCCTCTGGCGCCTCCCCTATCAGTAAAGGAGAAGAATTATGTTGGAATTGTTGAAGAAGGTGCTCAAACCGGTCGCGCCGTCGGGACTGGAAGAGCCGGTAGCGGCGGTCATCCGGGAAGAGGTTGCGCCGTATGTGGACAGCATCGAGACGGATGCGCTGGGCAATCTGATTTGCGTGAAGAACGGCACGGAGGCGAATCCGGAGAAAATCATGCTGTCCGCGCACATGGATCATATCGGCTACATCGTCACGGGCATTGAAAAAGAGGGCTTCCTGCGCGTGACGAACGTCGGCGGCATCAGCCCGACCATGAGCCTGACGCGGCATGTGTCGTTTCCGAATGGCGTGCAGGGTGTTGTGGTGTCCGAAGTGAGCAAGGACACGGCGATGAAGGACTTGTTTGTGGACATCGGTGCGCAGGACAAGGCGGACGCCGAGACGATGGTGCAGATTGGCGACGTGTGCGTGTACGCGAACGACTGCTTCCAGCTGGGCGTGAACCGCCTCGCAAGCCCCGCAATGGACGACCGCGCGGCGTGCGCGCTGCTGATTCGCTTCCTGCAAACCGTCGGCGCGACGAAGCAAACCATCATTGCCGTTTTCTCCGTGCAGGAGGAAGTCGGCTGCCGCGGCGCGAAGGTGGCGTCGTTCGCGAAAGCGCCGGACAAGGGCATCGCCATTGACGTGACCGCGTGGGGCGACACCCCCGGCACGAAGCAGCCGGACATTAAGCTCGGCGAGGGCATTGCCGTGAAGGTGATGGATCGCGGGAGCATCTCGAATCCGGATTTGCGGGAAGCGCTGCTGGCGGCGGGTGCGCAGGCGGGTGTGAAAACCCAGCGCGAGGTGCTGCCGTTCGGCGGGACGGATGCGTCCGCGATGCAGACCAGCCGCGGCGGGATTCCGGTGTGCACGCTGTCGATTCCGTGCCGGTATGTGCATTCGGCGTGCGAGCTGGTTGACCTTCGGGACATCGAAGGTGGCGTCAAGCTGCTGAATCAGTATTTTCAGGCGTAATCATTCAGCATAAAATGTGTTTTTGCCGCAGGGGAAATCGCGTCTGCGGACGCGACGAGGGGGCAGTGAAAACAGACGAAGTCTGCGGTCGCCCCCTCGACCCCTTCGGCTTCGGCTCGTACCTGTTACTTGGCTTTTATCGCAGCTTTTTTATTTTGGTATACCATTTTGTTGGAAGGGAGTTCCTTCATGACCGCATTCCTTGGCGTTTTGTATCTGCTTGTGTTTCTCGCAGCGGGGTGCACATGCGTGCGATTCCTGCTGCCGCAGAAGTCGCTGCTCACGCGCGTGTGGCTCGGTGTCAGCTTGGGGCTGCTGCTGATGATGTGGCTGCCGGCGCTGATTGCGTTCGCGGTGGATTTCACATGGACGGCGCATTTGCTGGCGCTGATTCCGCTGGCAGGGCTGACGGCGGGGTGCTTCTTTTTGCGCGACCCTTCGCCGGTAAAAAAGTGGGATGCGCGGGAAAAGCAGCTGGCCGGGCAGATGCTGATGGTTGTGCTGCCGCTGACGCTGCTGTCGGGGTATCTGCAATACACGCACTGCCTGCGCGTCGGAAGTGACGGCGGCTGGTGGGTCGGGCAGAGCACTTACGGCGATTTGCCGATGCACATGTCGTTCATCACGTCACTGAAAAACGCGGCTTTTCCGCCGGATTATGCGCTCTTTCCCGGTCAGCGGCTGTCGTATCCCTTCCTGACGGACAGCCTGTCTACGTCACTGTACCTAATGGGCTTCTCGCTGGAATGGGCGATTGTCGTGCCGGGTACATTGATGATGGCACTGTGCTTCACGGGCGTGATGGTGCTGGCGCGGGAGATGACCGCCGGGAAAAAGACGATTATCCTCGCGACGCTGCTGTTCTTCCTGAACGGCGGTCTGGGCTTCCTGTACAATTTTGACCTTGCGGGTGGCACTGTGAGCAATCCGTTCAGCACGGTCATCGAGCGAATCCGCGAAATTCTTGACGGGTACTACGCCACGCCGACGAATCAGCCCACGCCGTACAACCTGCGCTGGTCGAACGTGATTGCCGACCTGATGGTTCCGCAGCGGACGCTCCTCGGCGGGTGGTGCATGGCGCTGCCGTGCTTTTATCTGCTGTTTACATCCTTTGCGCCGGAAAAGCGCCCGGCGTTTGCGCAGCGCATTCGGCAAACAGGACTGTTGGCGGTCTGGGCAGGCGCGCTGCCGCTGATTCACACGCACTCGTTCCTCGCGCTGGGGCTCTGCTCGCTGGGCATGATGGTGTACGACCTGATTCACGACAAAGAGCGCTGGACGCAATTGCAGTGGTATCTGGCGTATGGCGTAATCGCCGTGGTGCTGAGCGCGCCGCAGCTGATTTGCTTCACGTTCGAGCAGGTGTTCCAAGGCACGGGCAGTGGGAACAGCTTCCTGCAAATTTGGCTCAACTGGGTCAACGGCTATGAATCAAACGGTGAATTTGCGTTCCGCGACCTGTACTTCTGGTTCTACCTGAAGAACATCGGTCTGCCGTTCCTGATGCTGATTCTGGCGCTGTTCGAGCGGAATCCGAAGCATCGACGGCTGTTCGCGGGCGCGCTGCCGATTATCCTTGCGGTGGAGCTGGTGCGCTTTCAGCCAAACATCTACGACAACAACAAGCTGATGTATCTGGCGTGGCTGCTTTGCTGCATGATTGTGGCGGACTGGTGCCGGGAGATCTGGCATCGGCTGAAAGGGATGCGCGGGCGCGGGGCGCTGGCAGTTGTGACGGCGATTGCTGTGTTCCTGTCCGCGGGGCTGACGCTCTGGCGCGAGTGCGTCAGCAACTATCAGGCGTTTTCCGCGTCGGCGGTGGAAGCGGGGGAATTTGCCCGCGATAACACGCCGGAGCATTCCACTTACATGACCGGGACGCAGCACCTGAACCCGATTGCGTCCATCGCCGGGCAGAACATCGTCTGCGGGCCGGATTTGTGGCTGTACTACCACGGGCTGGACACGAGTGAGCGCAAGATGGACATTGCGGCTTTCTACACTGACCCGGAGGAAAACCTCGACCTGCTGGAAAAGTACGATGTGGACTACATCTACGTCAGCAGCTACGAGCGGAGCAGCTATGCGGTGGATACGGATACGCTCGACCGCCTGTTCACGCGCGTATTCAGCAACTGGGAAGCGACGATTTACGCCGTGCATCCCTCATCGGAAACGGAGGACATGGGCAATGGAGCGTCTGCTGCGCTTCGCGGTGGAGCATGACCGGGTGATACGCCTGATGTTCATGCGGGATGGGCGGCTGTTTCAAGTCAATGCGCACATTGTGAGCTACGACGACAAGCAGGTGTCGTTCGTGACGACCCGTTCGCCGCGGACGCAGGTCATCAGCCGCGAGGAGCTGCTTGCGGTGGATTTCCGCCGCGGGGATGATGGGCAAACTGTGTAATCCTGTGGCGCAGGATTGCATTCGGCGCAGGAGGTTCGCCTCTGCGGAGGCGACCAAAGGGCAATGAAAACAGACGAACGTCTGCGATCACCCTTTGGAAACATTCGGTGCGCACTCCCATGTTTCTTGAGCTTTACCGAAAGTTTTTTAGTTAGTGTTCTTTGGGGTCATCAAAATAAAACAACTAAAATAACCAAACTGTAACTTCCGAAGGCGGGCGAAGCAGTCCAGAGGGCGACCGCAAAGCCCTCTGGTCGCGCCCGCAGGCGCGAAACCCCTGCATCAAACAAAAACAAGTTGCTTATACATCATCACCAGCATACACCATGCTGAAAGCAAGGAAAGGAGCGAAGGATGGAGCAAGAGGAAAAGAAACCCACGACACTAACCGGCGTCGATTTGTCCCAGACAGCATCGCTGCTGCTTCCATGGACGCATGACCCGTGGGGCAAGCTGCGCCCGCCGCTGTCCGAGGAAGCGCTGTGCATGAGCGCCGAACTCGCCAGCGCCGCGTATGGCATGGCGATTGAGCCGTGGGTCGAAGCCGGCTGGCGCGACGTGACCATTCAGGTGGATGGCGAACTGACTGCCCTGCCGCCGAACAATCCCTTGAGCGCCGAGTGGCGGAAATACTGGGTGCGTGCGCGCCTGAAACCCGTCAGCGCGCTGGGACAGATGCTGGGCGCGCTGCGATTGAGCAGCAGCAATAACACCACCGGCAAGGCGGTCGTGATGCTCCATCCCGCGCTGGACGGGCGCTACGTCGTCGCGGTTGGGTTCATGGGCACGGGTTCACGCTTCTACGACTGGTTCAGCAATTTCCGCATGACAACGCAGGACGGGATGCACCGCGGCTTTCTGGAACTCGCGCGGCAGTTCGAGGCGAATGAGGAGAAAATTTCCTTTCCGGAAACAGCGGAAGAGCTGGGGCTGGAAAAGCTCACCCTGCGCGACATTCTGCAGAACATGCGCAGCCCGAACAGCCGCTTCGTCCTCTGGGTCTGCGGGCACAGCCAGGGCGCGGCGATGATGCAGGTGTACGCGCACCTGAAGATGAACGAGACGGGCATCTCCGCGCGCAACCTCATCGGTTACGGCTTCGCCTCCCCCACGGTGATGGCAGGCAAAGCGGTTCGCGACCCATCCGCCTATCCGCTGTATAACGTCCTCAACAGCGACGACCTTGTCCCCCACTGCGGCGCGGCGGTGCACCTCGGCATGTGCCTGAAATATCAGGCGACGGAGAATCTGCGCAAAAGCTGCTACAACTGGAAGCGCGACGAGAAATCCGTGCAGGCACGGCTGGCAATTCGCCCTGTTCTCTGGAAGATGGTCGATACGCCGACGTGCATCATCGGCGGCATGGCGCTGCTGATGGCGCTGGGGCGCGTCAGCGGGGCGGACTTCCTCAAAATGCTGGGACTGGGCGGCTTCCTGCCGCTTGACCGCGCGCTGGAAAAGGCGGATGCGGAGGATTTTGTCCGCGGGCTGAACCAGAAGGCAGCGGCGGCATACGAGTCCGTGACCGGGCATCCGATTGACATGGGGCAGGTGTCGGACGAGGCGAACGCCATGCAGCGCGTTATCGACCACTTTGGGCTACTTTCGTTCATCGACGCGGCAAAAGCGCTGATGACCTGCCCGCACTACATGATGGCGCATCCCGAAGAGGGGTACATCGGCACATATTTCTATATCGTCATGAACGGAATTCAGGATTTTGTGCCGTTCATCTGGCGTTCGGGCGATCCGCCGCGCCGGATGACGGTGGAGCAGCTGCCGCATGACATGGTGACACAGGACATGCCGGGGCTGTACAACCGCCGCCTGCAAAAACCCGACCGGCGCAAGCACCTGCCGATTACGCGGCGTGACCCGCGTCCGGGCGGCGACACGCGCCATCACCTGCCTCTGCTGACGGCAGGGACGGTGCAGCCGAACGAGAAGATCTACCCGGTAGAAGACATTGAACTTCGATAACCCACAATCATAAGAAAAGAGGCTTTTCCCATGTCCGATTACCGCATTGAAACCAAGTGTGTTCAGGCAGGCTACACGCCCGGCAACGGCGAGCCGCGCCAGATTCCGATTATCCAGTCCACCACCTTCAAATACGCCACGAGCGAGGACATGGGCAAGCTCTTTGACCTCGAAGCGTCCGGGTATTTCTATTCCCGCCTGCAAAACCCGACGTGCGACCACGTTGCGGCGAAAATCGCGGCGCTGGAGGGCGGCAGCGCCGCTATGCTGACCGGCTCCGGTCAGGCGGCGAACTTTATGGCGCTGTTCAATATCTGCGAGGCAGGTAGCCACATCGTCGCGTCGTCCTCCATCTACGGCGGCACGTTCAACCTGATTGCCGTGACGCTGAAGAAGATGGGAATTGCATCCACCTTCGTCTCCCCCAACGCGACGGACGACGAGCTTGACCGCGCCTTCCGCCCGAACACGCGCGCAATGTTCGGCGAAACGATTGCCAATCCCGCGCTGACCGTGCTGGACATTGAGAAATTCGCTCAGGCGGCGCATCGGCACGGCGTTCCGCTGATTGTGGACAACACCTTCCCCACGCCCGTCAACTGCCAGCCGATTCGCTGGGGCGCGGACATTGTGACCCACTCGACGACAAAGTACATGGACGGCCACGGCGCGGCACTCGGCGGTGTCATCGTGGACAGCGGCAATTTCGACTGGATGGCGCACGCGGAGAAGTATCCGGGGCTCTGCACGCCCGACGAAAGCTACCACGGCATCACCTACGCCGAGAAATTCGGCAATGCGGGCGCATACATCACCAAATGCACCAGCCAGCTGATGCGCGATTTGGGCTGCGTGCAGTCCCCGCAGAATGCGTTCATCCTCAATCTGGGGTTGGAGAGCCTGCATGTGCGGATGCCGCGCCACTGCGAGAACGCGATGGCGGTCGCGCAGTTTCTCGAAAAACAGCCGCAGGTGGCGTCCGTCAGCTATCCGCACCTGCCGTCCAGCCCGTACTACGCCCGCGCGATGAAGTACATGCCGAACGGCGGCTGCGGGGTGGTGTCGTTCGTCTTGAAGGGCGGACGTCCCGCTGCGGAGGCATTCATGAAGCGGTTGACTTTGGCGGCGATTGAGACGCACGTCGCTGACGCGCGGACGTGCTGCCTGAATCCGGCGACCTCCACCCATCGGCAGATGACCGAGGAGCAGCTGGCAGTTGCGGGCATTCCGGCGGGCATGGTGCGCATCAGCGTCGGACTGGAGAGCAAGGACGACCTGATTGCCGACCTTGCGCAGGCGTTGTCCGGCATCGAAGCATGAGCGCGTACATCAATCGGTATTTCCTGCTGATGGCGGTGTTTTTGCCCCTATGGTGCATCATTCGCCGCCCTTGGAAGCACTGGAGCCTGCACGAAGGCTGCCTGATGACGTTCGCGGCGCTGTTGTTTTCGCTGCTGTGTCTGGTGCTGCGTGGCACATGGGCTGCGCCGGGGGATATGCTGGCGTCCGCGCTGCATCGGCTGCGGACGGGCGAGGGCATTCAGCTGCGGCTGTTCCGCACCATTACGCGGCAGCTGCAGTACGCCCGTCATGAGGAGATGCTCATCAACATCTGGGGAAACATCCTGCTCTTCATCCCCTACGGCTTCTTCCTGCCGCTGCTGTGGAAGCGGTATCGCCATCCGCTGCGGCTTTCGCTGATGTGCCTGCTGCTGCCCTTGAGCATCGAAACGTGCCAGCTGTTCATCCAGCGCATGACAGATGTGGACGACGTGCTGCTGAATTTCGCGGGCGGGATGATTGGCGGCGGGTTGTTCGCGCTGGTGCATATGCTATTCCCCAAATTCACTGATAAGGCGCTTGTGCGCGGATAATACGAAAACGTCCCCTTCCGCTGCTGGAAAGGGACGTTTTGCTTTATTACTGTTTCTTATGATACCCACAGTCGCAGTACGGTCCGCCGGATGCCAGCGTGTATTCGCGCACAAAGTCCGACGTTTCACCTGCTTCCGCCATCGTGTAATCCAGTCGGCACATGGCGGGCATGAGGTCATACAGCCCCAGCTCCTTCGTCAGCACACAGATGCCGCACTTATAGAACCGCGCCTCGTAGCCGCTGTCATCCGCATAGGGCAGATAGTCCATGTTCCACGAGTAGGGGTTGCGGTCGGCGGCGCGTAGCTTCTCCGCCTGTTTCATCCCCGCAATGTCCTTGTCAGAGAACTTGTTCTTCCCGCTCTTGCGGCAGAACCAGCGCATCGCGGGCGTCATCATGGACTTCGCGTAGTAATCCGTCAGCGTCTGCACGGTCGGGCGCTTGGGCATATGCAGCACATACGCGCAGAGCATCGCGCAGTTGACGATGTTCATCTGGAAGCGGTCGCCCGGCTCAAAATCCGGCACGCGCGCGATAATCCGCCGATACTCCTGCTTCGCCGCCTTCTCCGTTGCCTTGGCGGATTCCGCCGACTGCCCCAGCACCGCCGTCAGCTGATGCGTAAACGAGCGATGGAACAGCATCCACATGCCCATCGGCATTCCTGCATACTTCATGAACCTGCCTCCCCTTGCTTTCGCGAATGAGTTTGTTATATCAAACTCATTGTAGCGCATTTAAGGGCGGTTGGCAAGGGGAATTGCAAAATTTTTGTCAGAACAGCGAATTGCCATCGGCACAGTAATGTTCACAAAAGCCGCAGCCAATGACTGCCGCCAGCCCCAGCAGGAAGCGCAAGCCGACGGGTATGGATTTGACAGCATCCACAACGCCTTGCAGCTGCTGCCAAGTGGATTCTTTTATCTCCAATACTTTCGCAAGCATGATGTCGCTCACGAATTTTGTATCCACAGACAATTGAAGCTGCTCCAAAAAGGTTGATTCACCAAACCAGCCGACGACACCCTCCACCATACCTTGAATGCAAAGTGCGCCACCTACCATGCCCACAAACGAAGCAAGCGCCCCCAAACATGGTTTATAGCCGCACGGCAGCGTTGTGATAGAAGACACCGTGAGTACCATATTCAGCACTGGATAGTATATAATTGCAAGAAGTACAATGACAATCGGTGCAAGCAATAGAATCCAGAGTTGTCCATCTTGGGGTGGATCAATAATCAATCCAACAATCGCACCAATTATCGCCATTATTAGCGTCAGCAGCGCAGGCATAAATGGAAACCATGCATTGCCCATTTTCTTTGCGGAAAACCAATTCACAAGCGCACCAACGACAAATAGCGTCGGCAAAATCCACCAAAGCGTCTCATGTTGCAACAGTGTCATAACAATAGCGGCAGGCGCAAGCATCCACGTCATGGCATATTGTGCCATAACGAATAAGAATACAAGTCCAAACAGCCCGCAGCAGAAAACGCCAAATCCTGTCCCAGCCGCCACCGGCACCAGTTCAATCAAAATGTACATCCTCTATTTCCTCCCTATCCACCTAACAAATTCGCTCCGGGGCAAAACGTGCTGCCTTGCGCCCGGAGCGTTGTCTTTGGTATGCGGAATTTTATTGCAGGTCGCGGTAACGGTAGTACGTCACTTCGTAGCTGTCCTGCTCATAGCTGACCGTTTCGTTCCACCAGTAGTTTTCATAGCGCTGATGTCCATCCGCCGTTCCGTTCTTAGAAAGTGGCTCATAGCTGCTCATGTATTCCCAATTTCCAGTACCCGGCTTATAGTTGGAACCCGTATACTCAGCATAGGAATAGTACCATTTGTTGTAACCTGTGTTATAGTAGTGCCAGCGGGAGTAATGGTACACAGGAATCGAGTACGTTTCCGTCTCCACCTTCGTTTCCACCTGACGGGTAGAACTGCTGCTGACCGGGGTGGTAGACCACTGCGTCCATGCAGACCACTGCGGCGGCGGGGTCGGCGTCGTTGTAATCGTAGGCGTAGGTCCTTTCGTAATCGGCGGCGTCGTCACAGGCGGATTCGTCACCGGCCGCTTCGTGACGGGCGGCTTCGTCGTCGTGGTACTTGTGTTGTTCGAGGCGGAATTGCTGCTGATGAGCGCCGTTTTCTCATTCGAGGACAGCTGCCGCCCTTCCTTGGTCGTCGCGGCAACATAGTAGGTATAATTGTAGTTCGCGTTTGCCGACGTGTCCTTGTAGGACAGCGCCGAACCGCTGTAAATCAGCTGGAAGTTCTTGTCGTAATTGGTGCGGCGGCGATAGAGGCTGTAATTCGTCGCGCCGCTGACGGTCGTCCACTCCAAGCTAACCGCCTTACCGCTGACGTTGGCATACAGCGTCGGCGGATAGACCGTCACGGTCGTGTTCGCGTTATTCGGCGCAGACGTAGGCGCCGCTGTCGGGGCAGGTGTCGCCGCCGCGGAGGTCTGCCGACTCCACGCCAGCGCATACAGAATGCGGTTCTGCGCGTCCATGAAGTTCAGGCACTGCTGATACTGCTCCGCCGCTTCCGCATAGTTCCCTTCGCTTTCCGCCATACGCCCATTCAGGTACGCCGCCCATTCCGCAACGCTGGGAATGTTGACGCCGTTCGCGCGGAGGTTCGTCAGGCGCTCATCAAAGCTCGTGTTGATGACAAGCGCGTCGATATACATCGGAATCAGCGTGTAATTATTGGCCGCCGCGTCCGCAAGCCCCAGCGTGTAGTAATAGAAGGCGTTGCTGCCCTCGTAATTGCCAAGTTTCTGGAAGTCTTCCGCCAGCGTCGTGATGTTCACCGAATCATCCTGCAGGTTCATCAAGTAACGTTCCAGCCGCGAAAGCGCGTCCTGATACCGCTCCGCAATCGTCCCCTGCGTTTCCGCAAAGACGACGCCCGTCAGCACCAAAGCCAGCGCCACCATAGCCGCTACCAAGCGTGAGAATCTTTTCATTTCCTTTTCCTCCTTTTTCCTTCCGCCCATTTTGCGATTTTTCTCTGCCGTGATCCGCTTCCCACAGACTGCTCTCCGGACGCATAGCGGTGCAGGCTGCGTCCGGAGCGTGTCTTTTGTGGGGCGGAAAGCAAACCGCAATAAGTGGAAGGGGGCGGGCTTTCCGCGGCAGGCGTCGCGTAACCGGTGTATTCGATGCCTGTCCCGAATTTCTTCGGCATTTTTAGCATACCACGAAGCGCGGTTGCATGGTAGTCCACTTTTTCGCGATTTTCCGCCACTTTTCCAAAAACGACAAACACCCCCTCACCACGTTCGGCGCGGGAGTGCAAGGAAACATCAGAAATTACGGGACATATCGTACTTTGAATAGAACTCTTTGCGGAAATCAAGGAAGCAGTCGTTGGCAATGGCTTCGCGAATCTGCTCCATCAGGTGAATCAGGAAGCGCAGGTTGTGAATTGACGCAAGCCGTCCGCCGGTGATTTCGCCTGCCTTGAGCAGGTGGCGCACATACGCGCGGGAGAAATGCTGGCAGGCGTAGCAGTCGCATTCGGCGTCAATCGGGCCGAAATCGTGCGCGTACTGCGCGTTCTTGACGACGACGCGTCCCTTGCTCGTCAGCACCGTGCCGTTGCGGGCGATTCGCGTCGCCAGCACGCAGTCGAACATATCCACGCCGCGCAGCACGCCCTCCAGCAGGCAGTCCGGCGTACCGACGCCCATCAAGTAGCGCGGCTTGTTGACCGGCATGTACGGCGCGATTTCATCCAGCATCTCGTACATCACGGGCTTGGGTTCACCGACAGACAATCCGCCGATGCCGTAGCCGATGAAGTCCATATCCGCCAGCGTCTTGGCGCTCTCAATGCGCAAATCCTTGTAGAACGCACCCTGCACGATGCCGAACAGCGCCTGATCTTCCTTCGTGTGGTGCTTCTTGCAGCGCTCCGCCCAGCGGTGGGTGCGCTCCATGTTGATTTTCGCGGTGTTGTAATCGCAAGGGTACGGGCTGCACACGTCAAACGCCATGCAAATATCCGACCCTAACTTCTGCTGGATATCCATCGACTCTTCCGGCCCGATAAAGTGGCGCGAACCGTCCAGATGGCTCTGGAACGTCACGCCCTCCTCCTTAATCGTGCGGATGCCGGCGAGCGAAAACACTTGGAATCCGCCGCTGTCGGTCAGAATCGGCTTGTGCCAGTCCATGAAGTTGTGCAGGCCGCCCGCCTCCTGCACGAGGTCTTCGCCGGGGCGCAGGTGAAGGTGGTAGGTGTTCGACAGCAGAATCTGCGTGCCGATTTCCTCCATCTCGCGGGGCGTCATGGCTTTCACGCACGCTGCCGTGCCGACGGGCATGTAAATCGGCGTTTGAATGTCGCCGTGCGGCGTATGCAGCACGCCCAGCCGCGCGCCAGACTGCTTGCAAATGTGCTTGAGTTCATAGGAAAAAGGTTGTGTCACGGCTCAATTCCTCCGTTGTCCGGGATGTCGGGGTTCAAAATCGCTTCGGCAGAGTTGTTGAAGCGGATGGCCATATCGGTCAGTTCTTCAGCATAGCAGTTCCAAATGGAGCCGCACGGGAGGTTCTGGAAGGTCATGATTTCCTTGCGCGTCGGATGCTCGAACACCAGCCGGTAGCCCCACAGGGCAATCTGCTGCCCCGCAATGCCGCGCCCGTACTTATTGTCGCCCCACAGCGGCGCGCCCATGTTCGCCATCTGCACGCGGATTTGGTGATTCCGCCCCGTTTGCAGGCGGATGGCACACAGCGCCGTGCCGTTCTTGCGCGCAAGGCACTCGCCGGACAGCATCGCCAGCTGCGCGCCCTTCTCGTCCGCGTCGCAGATTTCGACCTTGTTGAGGTACTCGTTCTTTTTCAGGTAGTCGATGCAGGTGAAGCGGTCTTTCACGCGCCCCTCGACGACGCAGAGGTACTCGCGCCCCATCTCGTGCTCACGCATCTGCGCAGACAGCCGGGACGCCGCCTTGCTCGTGCGCGCGAAGACCATCAGCCCGCCAACCGGGCGATCCAGCCGGTGCACCAGCCCCAGATACACCGCGCCGGGCTTGTTGTACTTGATTTTGATGTACTCCTTGAGCTGCGTGAGGATGTCGGTATCGCCCGTCTTGTCCGCCTGCGAGAGCATGTTCGGCGGCTTGACAGCGACGATGACGTGGTTATCCTCGTACTGCACGTCGATATTCGCCAGCTGATGCAGCGGGAATTCGTTCATTTGGCCGACCACCTTCCGCTTGCGCCGCAGGGCAGCACGCCGCCCGTCGTCACCGGCAGGCAAAGCTCCTGCGCGTCGATGATGCCCCCATGGCGGCTGCTGACGCACTTCATCAGCATATTGCTGAGGACGCTGGCCTGAAAGCCCGTCGTGTAGCTGTTGATGAGGAAAAACAGCGGCTTGTCGGAGAGTACCTTTGCGCTCGTATCAACCAGCCCGAACAGCTCGTTTTCCAGCTTCCACACCTCGCCCGACGGCCCGCGCCCGTAGCTCGGCGGATCCATCAGGATGCCGTCGTAGGTGTTGCCGCGGCGGATTTCCCGCTGCACAAACCGCAGCGCGTCCTCGACAATCCAGCGGCCCCTTTCCTCCGGCAGCTTCGATAACTCGCGGTTCTCCTTGCCCCACTGAATCATGCCCTTCGCGGCATCGACGTGGGTGACGTGCGCGCCCGCAGCCATGCAGGCCAGCGTCGCGCCGCCGGTGTAGCCGAACAGGTTCAATACGCGGATGTCCTTGCGCCCGCTATTGCGGATGAGGTCGCCCATCCACACCCAGTTCGCCGCCTGTTCCGGGAAAAGCCCCGTGTGCTTGAATCCCGTCGGGCGGACGTAAAACCGCAAATCTTGATGCTGAATCGTCCAGCGTTCCGGCAGGCGGGTCAGAAACTCCCACTCGCCGCCGCCCTTTTCCGAGCGGTGATAATGCGCCTGCGCCTGTTTCCACAGCGCCGGGTCTGCCTTGGGCCAAATCGTCTGCGGATCAGGCCGCCGCAAAATGACATTCCCCCACCGTTCGAGCTTCTCCCCGTCGCCCGTATCCAGCACCTCATAATCTTCCCATGTATTCGCTAAAAACATAATAACTCCTTTTAAGCGGCGCAAGGGGCTTCGCCCCTGACCCCACCAGAGGCGCTGCCTCTGGACTCCGCAAGGGACTTCGTCCCTTGACCCTTTCGCGCGATGGAGTTGAGCGCACTTACATACTTCTTCCGCGTGTTGATTGGAGCACGAAAAAGGCGGTTCGGTGTTTATGCCGAATCGCCCTTTTTCGTTGGATTTTGCGGATGGCGCAGTGTCCCCCTCATTCCGCCCGTGCCAGCTTTTCCGTCGCCGAATTTGCGTCGGGCTGGAAGAAAATAACCCGTCCTTCGTTGCTTTCGCGGATGAAATCCTGCAGTGCTGCGCTCGTTTCATGCGTGAAATCGCCGTAAATCGCAAGTTTGAAGCCGTAGTTCACGAATTTTTGCAGGATTTCGCCCGCAATGCCCGTCGAAAGCACGAAAAAATCCCCCGTGATGGCTTCGCGGTTGAGGGCGATGCGCTTGCAGCCCGTCTCCGCGCGTACCGTCATCATCAGGTCGAGCGCGGACTGCACGTCCGTCATCAGCGGCTTTTCGCTGCGAATCAGCGCAATGGATACGCCGTCTTGGTTGACTTGCTGGATGTACATATTCTTACTCCTTGTGATGCAGGCGCTTGCAGATGCTTTCGCACGCCGCGCAGCCGCCTTCGCCGGTTTCGCGCAGGGACGTCGGCAGCGCGTCGCCAACTTCCTTCATTGCCAGAATCACCTCGTCAGGCTCAATCGGGCAGCGAATGCCGCTGAGCACCATGTCCGCCGCCGTGAACGCGATGCCGGACGCGCCCACGTTGCGGTACACGCAGGGCACTTCCACCAGCCCGCCGACGGGGTCGCAGACCAGCCCCAGCAGGTTCATCAGCGCAAACGCCGCCGCGTCCGCGCACTGCTGCGGATTGCCGCCCTCCAGA
>ERZ779851.1766-NODE-1766-length-18022-cov-3.682752_pt1 | contig 18022 bp, 12 predicted proteins | sample MGYA00511094_ERZ779851 | MGnify/ENA primary metagenome ERZ779851 (study PRJEB29588, sample SAMEA2155512) | human gut metagenome | biome: human gut; feature: human-associated habitat; material: faeces | place: Denmark | collected 2008/2010 ...
TAGTTGCTATTTTTGTTTTGTTTATTCAGCCCAATAATAAGTTTATAAAAATAGGATTTATTATATTAACACTTTGTTTTTGTATTCCGTATATGGGGCATGTGTTCAATGGCTTTGGATATGTAAGTAATCGGTGGGGATTTGGTTTTTCCTTTTTGGCGGCGTATATTGTGACGATTACATATCCTCAATTATTAAAGTTGTCACAGAAAGAGAAAATGCAACTTGTATGCTGCACAATTGTATGGTCAATCCTTAGTATAATAAACAGATTTTCCAGAACAGAATGGGCATTAACAATGTTAGTCATTATGTTCATTTATGTAATGTTGATAGTAATGGATGATTTAATTATAAAGAGGCATTTTCAAAAAATTATTGTGATTATCATGCTTATTAGTGTATGGATGAACGCAACATATGTATATTCTTATAAAGAAGGTAATGATTTAGAAAGCAGTAGGATACAATTAGGAGAAGTATATAACGAGGTTGTAACTGAGTCGCCTTTGACATTGATTGGTAAGGAAAAGGATGAAAGCACTTGTCGTTTTGATTCGGGATCTGACGTTGTGGAAGGCAATCAATATTTTGTGCATGGATTGGGAAGTGCCAGTACATATTATAGTATGGGGAATGCAGTTATTGGCGAGGCACACAAAGCATATGGTATTTTATCTCCGATGACATATTCTTATAATGGATTAGATGGTAGAAGTATACTAGAAGGATTGGCAGGAATAAAATATTACACCATTAAGAATGGTTCTGAGGCATATAAACCATATGGCTTTGATGAGTTAGTAAGAACAAATGTAATTAAAGGGACAGAATATTCTGTATACCAAAATAAATACGCATTGCCATTGGCCTATGCTTATCAAAATATGACAGATGAGGCGATATGGGAAAAAATGAATTTTGCAGATAAGCAAGAAACAATGTTGGATTCAGCAGTGTTAGAGAATGTAAACAGTGTGAATGGACTGAAATCTTCTACGTTGAGTTTTACAAATACAGGAATGAAGTATGATTTGACAACATCTGATGGAATTACAATAGAGAAGAACAGAATAAAAGTAATAGAACCCAATGCATCAATTACATTGACCTTTAATGGTGTGAAAGATAGTGAAACATATGTTAGCATAAATGGATTAAATTATAAATGGAGTTATCCTGGTGAGGATTCCCCGAGTAATCGTTACGAGAAATATAAGCGAAAAATAGATATTGAAAATTCAGATCCAACAACGATGCTTAATATTATTGCAAATGCTTCTAATGGCATAATGCGTGCAATTACATATTTTACACCTGAATGTGAGTTTTATTGTGGAATAGATTCCTTTTTCTGTAATTTAGGATACAGCAATGAACCGTTAACTTCCATAACATTAACATTTCCATCTACTGGAGAATATACATATGATGATATAGGCGTGTATTGTCAGCCTATGGAAAGTTATCGTAATAAAATTGAAAATTTGCAGAAACATGCACTTAAAGATATATATATGAAAGGAAATGTTTTCAAAGCAAAAAGTAATGAAAATGAGGATTCTGTAATATGTGTTGCATTACCATATAGTGACGGGTGGAAAGCATATGTAGATGGTAAAGAAACTCAGATTCAGAAGTGTAATGGGATGTGGATAGGTGTGAATGTTGATAAGGGAAAACATCAAATTGTTCTCAAATATCGTACACCGGGTTTGAAAGAGGGAATTGCTATAAGTATGTTGGGGCTGATATTGCTTGCGGCGATTAGCGCAGTTGGAGGTCGGAGAAGAATTAAAACATGGGACGATTAGTTTGATATAAAATCGTATTCTTATGAATAGTATTTTGATGCAGAACGATAATGGAATTGGGGCTATATCTTGAAATGGTACTTGAATCAATGTGTAAGTTGTCTGAAACTGGCACTGTTTCGGAAAAAGTCATTGAGGAGAAAGTGGAGGAGTATTGGCTCGGGACTACTACAGGATATAAGGAATCACTAGAAGAAAATATGAAAAACAAATATGGTGAAAAAAGTCAGGCTAAGGAATGAGCTGGTGTTTGATGGGGATAATCGGGAGGAATGATACTAATGAACATAACAATGTACGAATGTGGTTTTGGAGATTGTTTTAAATTAGAAGATAATAATAAAATAACAAATGCCAAGACAATATATCAAAATAATTTTACATACAATAATTCAAATGAAAAACAAACACATACATATAGATTAAGAATATGGTTAAAAAATGATGTTGATTTAAGTAAATATACAACAAAAGCAGAAACAGAGAATGGAACCAATGTTACATTAGAAAATCATACATTTAAATTTAAAGTTAATGTAAATACATATGAAAGTGGCGCAGCAAACACTTTAATAGCATTAACAGATAATAAAGATAACAGTGGACTATATACGATAAAACATGAAAAAGATTCAACACTTCAAATAGGAACTAATGAAGGAATAACAGAATATAGATATCGTGGAGCAAGTCCAAAAAACTATGTAACATTTAATGGAGAAACATGGAGAATAATAGGAGTATTTCCTGTTGATGATGGAACAGGTAACATAGAAAATAGAATTAAATTAATAAGAAATGCAAGTGTAGGAACACAACATTGGAATTCAACTCAAGTATCATCAACATCAAGCTATAACAACTGGACAGGAGCAACACTTAAAACCTATCTTAATACAACATATTATAATACATTATCAAATATTGATGAACAAAGTATGATAGGTAATGCTAAATACTATTTAGGGGGTTATACCCAATCAACTGGTATATCTAAAGATATGATGTATCAATACGAAAGGAAAATAAGCGGTAGTAATACATATTATTATGGAACAAATCCAAATAGTTGGACAGGAAAAATAGGACTTATGTACATAAGTGATTATGGTTATGCAGCAAGTGATACTTGTACATCTAATTTATCAAATTATAATGATGAAACATGTACAAGTAATAATTGGCTATATAATATCAAAAAAAATGAATGGTTACTTCCTCAACGTAGCAATTATAGTGGCGATGTTTTCAATATTGATGCTGATGGACTTGTTGGCTTTAATAGTGCCAGTAATAATAATTATGCTGTTCGTCCAACATTATATCTAAAGTATAATGTCCAAATATCAAGTGGAGATGGCACAAGCTCTAATCCATATAAATTTACACTTGATAAGAACGAAGATAATAGTAATGCAAATAAACCTGTTTTAGCATCAAATATGGTACCAGTATATTATGATGAAACAAATAGTGTATGGAAAAAAGCAGATATAAATAATAAAACTATGGAAAATAGATGGTACAATTATGATAATCAGATTTGGGCGAATGCAGTTACTATAACAAGTGATAGATTAGAAACATATAAAAATGAAAATCCAGGAACTGTTATACCAATGGATGATATAACAACAATGTGGGTATGGATACCAAGATTTAATGCAGTAACACCAAGTAATTATAATGGTGGAACAGTGGCATTGCCTAACGCAATAGATGTAACATTTGTAAAACAAAATGAAACAGCAATAGATGCATTTACCTTTGGAAATAAAGAACTAAGTGGATTTTGGTATGGCAAGTTTGAAATTGGAGGATCACTTGCAAGTTCATGTACTAATGAAACATGTAATGTAAGTAATATAGTAGTAAAACCAAATGTATCATCATTAAGAAGTCAAAAAGTAAGTAGTTTCTTTTATGCATCAAGAAGTATGGAACAAGCAGGAAATAGTTTTGGCTTTGTGAACTCTGAAGTAGATACCCATATGAGTAAAAATAATGAATGGGGAGCAGTAGCATATTTAACTCAAAGTATATATGGAAGATGTACAAGTAGTACAACATGTACTGAAGTAGGGATAAATAATAATAGTGGTTATATAACAGGATATGGAGCACCAGCAGGAAGTAGTAGTTCTGTAACAAATGGAACATATAATACAGCACTTGGAAAAGATGCCTCAACAACAGGGACAATATATGGAATATATGATATGAGTGGGGGAGCATATGAATATGTCATGGGAGTATATAATAATGCAAAAAGTAGTTCAGGATTTAATAGTTTACCAGGTACAAAATATTATAATAATTATATAACAACTGAATATCAAGGCCATGCATTGTATGCAACAAAAGGATGGTATTATGATGGTAATGATGTTCTTGATACAAATAAATCGTGGTATGCTCGTGGTGGAGAATATAGTAGTGGAGCAAAAGCAGGAGTATTTAATTATTACGCATATTATGGAGGAGCAGCATATCATTCAACTCGTTTTGTAATAATAAATGAATAATAATTAAAGATGAATTTTAATGTTCATCTTTTAATTTACAAAAATTTGACATGTTCTCTTTGAAAAAAAATAAATTTAGTTTATAATAAATATAGATACTTAAGAAGGATGGTAATGATATGAAGAAAAATAATACAACAGAACAGATTTTAGAAAAGATATATAATTATTCTTTGGAAGAAATAATGGGAGAAAGGTTTGGAAGATATAGTAAGTATATTATTCAAGATCGTGCTATACCTGATGTTAGAGATGGTTTAAAGCCTGTTCAAAGAAGAATACTTTATGCAATGTATATAGGTCATAATACTTATGATAAACCTTATCGTAAAAGTGCTAAAACAGTTGGAGATGTTATAGGTAGTTTCCATCCACATGGTGATACAAGTATATATGATGCAATGGTAAGACTATCTCAAGATTGGAAAATTAAAAATCCAATGATTGATATGCATGGTAACAATGGTTCAATTGATGGTGATAGTCCTGCAGCATACCGTTATACTGAAGCAAGATTATCTAAAATATCAAGTGAACTTTTAAAAGATATTGAAAAAAATACAGTTAAATTTGCTCCAAACTTTGATGATACAGTTATGGAACCAACTGTTCTTCCTGCTAAATTTCCTAATTTACTTGTAAATGGAACAACAGGAATAAGTGCAGGTTATGCTACAAATATTCCTCCACATAATTTAGGAGAAATAATTGATGCCTGCATAAAAAGAATTGATAGTCCTAATTGTAGAGTAGAAACAATTTTAGATATAGTAAAAGGACCTGATTTTCCAACTGGGGGAATATGTCTTGATAAACAAGGAATAATTAATGCCTTTACAACAGGTCGTGGAAAAGTTGTTGTACGTTCTAAAATACATGAAGAAGAAAGTAAAGGTAAATTATCTTTAGTAGTAACAGAAATACCTTATGAAGTATTAAAAGTAAATATTGTTAAAAAAATTGATGAAATTAGAATAGATAAAAAATTAGATGGACTTCTTGAAGTAAGGGATGAATCAGATAAAGAAGGTCTAAGAATAGTAATAGATATTAAAAAAGAAGCTAATAAAGATCTTATTTTAAATTATTTATATAAAAATACTGAACTTCAAACATCATACAACTATAATATGATAGCTATAGTTAATAGATGTCCTAAACTTTTATCATTAATTGATATAATTGATGCTTATATACTTCATTTAAAAGAAGTACTTACTAATCGTACTAAGTTTGATTTAGATCATGCTAAACTTCGTTTTCATATTGTGGAAGGTTTAATAAAAGCAATAAGTATACTTGATGAAGTTATTCGTGTAATTAGAGCAAGTAAAAATAAGAGCGATGCTAAAGAAAACTTAGTTAAAGAGTTTGATTTTACTATTGAACAGGCTGAGGCTATTGTAACTTTACAATTATATCGTTTAACTAATACTGATATTACTTTACTTGAAGATGAATTAAAAGATTTAAATTTAAAAATAGAAACATATAATAAAATATTAACGGAAGAAGAAGCTTTAAAATATATAATGAAAAAAGAATTAAAGGCTATTAAAGATGAATATGATGTTCCTAGAAAAACAGTAATCGAAGATCATCTTGAAGAAATAAAAATAAATGAAGAAGATATGATTACAAAAGAAGATGTTGTTGTTTTAATTACTAAAGATGGTTATGTAAAAAGAACATCAAAAAGAAGTTATAATTCAAGTAATGATGAACCTTTATTAAAAGAAAATGATTATGTTTTAGGATTATATGAACTTAATACAATTGATACAGTACTTATTTTTACTAATTTAGGTAATTATTTATATTTACCAGTACATGAAATACCTGATATTAAATGGAAAGTATTAGGTAAACATATTAGTAATATTATAAAATTAGAAGAAAATGAAAAAATAGTAAGTATTATTCCAGTAATTGATTTTAATATAAATAAAGAAGTAGTAATAGCAAGTAAACTTGGAATGATTAAAAAAACACCATTAAAGGAATTTAAAGTTAGTAGATATTCAAAAGCAATTTCATGTATGAAATTAAAAGATAATGATGAAGTAATTGATGCTAAACTTAATAACTTTAATGATATAATGATATCAACATCATCATGTTATAGTTTATGGTTTGATGAAAGTGAAATACCATCATCTGGTATAAAATCAAGTGGTGTAAAATCAATGACACTTAAAAATGATGAAGTTGTTTCAATGAATATATTTGATAAAACTTTAGAATATGTAACAATTTTTACTGATAATAAAACTGCTAAAAGAGTAAAATTAGAAGATTTTGAAAAGTCAACTCGTGCAAGAAGAGGTCTTTTAATTCTTCGTGAAGTTAAAACTAATCCATATAATATTAAAAATGTCTTTATAACAAATACTAAAGCATTATTTGGACTTAGATTTAATGATTATATAGAAACAATTAAAAATACAGATTTACCTATTCTTGATAGATATAAAACAGGAACTACTATTTCAAAAGAAAAATATATTGATGTATTTGAAATACAAAAATTAATTTCAAAAGAAAAAACATTAAAATACTAAAGTGAAAATAAAAATTCACAAAAGATATACTAATTTCCAATCCCTACAAAAGAAAGTTTGATACTATGAAAAATACAAAAGAAAAAATAAAAAAATGAAAAGCACATAATAGTTGGTATAAACATACCAACTTATTGTGCTATTTTAAAACTATGACTTTGAAAGGAATTACTTTAATCAAATGGAATTTAAACATGAACCAGTTTTGTTAAATGAATGCATAGAAGCACTTAAAATAAAAAAAGACGGCATATATGTAGATGGAACTCTAGGTGGTGCGGGTCATAGTGAAGAAATAGTAAAAAAATTATCAGAAACAGGCAAATTAATTGGAATTGACAGAGATGAAGAAGCTTTAGAAGCTGCTAAAAAAAGACTGGAAAATTATAAAAATGTAATTTATGTTCATGGAAACCATGATGATATAAAACAAATTTTACAAGATCTTAACATAGAAAAAGTAGATGGAATTTTGTTAGATTTAGGAGTTTCATCATATCAGTTAGATGAAAAAGCCAGAGGATTTAGTTACATGGCAGATAGTAAACTTGATATGAGAATGGATACATCTACAGGAATAACAGCTCAAGATATTGTAAATAATTATTCAGAAGAAAAGCTTGCAAACATTATTTGGGAATATGGGGAAGAAAGATTCAGCAGACAAATTGCAAAAAATATTTGCAATTATCGAGAAAAGCAAACAATTGAAACTACAAAACAATTAGCACAAATAATAGAAAACTCTATACCAAAGTCAATGCAAAAAGATGGTCATCCAGCTAAAAGAACATTTCAAGCTATTAGAATTGAGGTCAACAATGAAATTGCTCCATTATATGAAACAATAAAAAATTGTGTACATTGTTTAAAACAAGAAGGAAGACTTGTTGTTATAACATTTCATTCGCTAGAAGATAGAGCAGTAAAAAATGCAATGTTAGATTTGCAAGGTAAATGTACTTGTCCAAGCGAATTACCATATTGTGTATGTAACTATGAGTCTTGGGGAAAAATAATAAATAAAAAACCAATTATTGCAACTAAAGAAGAACAGGAAAGAAATTCTAGATCAAAAAGTGCAAAAGTAAGAATTTTTGAAAGATTAGATAAAAATACATAAGATGTTTAAAAATCAAAAGAAAAGAGGTGAGAACTTATGGCATATAGTAATATGAGTTATCAATATGAAACTAGTCCTAGAAAGTTGAGACCAGAAGAAAAGCCAAATAAAAGAAATGATAATAAAAAGAGAAGTTCTAGTCAAAAACAAGAAAAAGCTAAAGTCAAAAATCAAGTAAAATCTGAAGTAAAAGCTATTATGTATATAATAATTGGTTTTGCTATATTATTTGCTATAAGTTATCGTAATTCTCTTATAACAGCAAGTTTTAATCAAAAAGAAGATTTAAAAAAACAACTAAGTACATTACAAAAAGAAAATGCTCAAACTGAAATTAATATACAAACAAGTTTAAATTTGGCCAATATAGAAAATTCGGCATCAAAGATGTTAGGAATGAAAAAACTAGATGATTCACAAAAAGTATATGTAAGCTTACCTAAGAAAGATTATGTTGAAACTGCAAGTGAGCAAGTTGTAGTTACAGAAGAAAAAAATTGGTTTGAAAAAGTGGTAGAGCTTTTAACAGAAAAAATATTTTAAAAAATTACTATATTTTGAGTATATAGTAATTTTTTTGCGTTTAAGTCCTATTTAGAATAAATTGGAATAATATTATTATAATCATAAGTTAGAGAGGAAATGTGATTAATAATGAAGAATAGGCGAAAAATAAAGAAAAAGCAAATAAAAGCTTGGAAAAATCAAAAAGTGGATATAAGAGAAATTGAAAAGTTAGTAAAAAAAGAGCAAAGGAGAAAGTATAAAGCTGAAGTAAAAGAAACTAAAATAAAAGCAGAAGAAAAAGTGAGTGATTTGGGGAGAAAAAGGCGAATGAGAAATGCAATACTTGTTTCTACAATGATTTTCATTGCTTTAATATGTAGAATAGGTTGGATACAGTTTGTTATGGGCTCGGAATTGCAATCTATGGCATATGTACAACAAACATTAGATAGAAGTGTTAATCCTAAAAGAGGAACAATATATGATGCAACTGGTAAAAATATTTTGGCTATATCTAGCACAGTAGAAACTGTAACCGTAAATCCAACAAACATTGCAAAAGAGGACAAAGAAAAAGTTGCAAAGGCATTAACTGAAATTTTTAACTTAAATTATGAAACCATATTAAAAAGAGTAAGCAGAAGAAGTTCAATAGAAACTATTGTAAAAAAGATAGACAAAGAAAAAGCTGATGAACTTAGAAAATGGTTAAGCGACAATAATATAACAAAAGGAGTAAATATAGATGAAGATACCAAAAGATATTATCCTAATAACAATTTGGCTTCACAAGTAATAGGTTTTTGCGGATCTGATAATCAAGGATTGGATGGGATAGAAGCAATTTATGAAAAAGAATTAAAAGGAGAAAAAGGCAAGATTAATAAAATAATAGATGCAAGGGGAGGCGAAATTGCAAAAGAAGGTGAAAACTATGTTAAAGCAATAGATGGAAATGATTTAATATTAAGCATAGATGCAACTGTGCAAGGAATAGCAGAGAAATATTTAGCGGAAGCATGTATAGACAACAAATGTACAGATGGCGGAAATATAATAATAATGAATCCACAAACAGGGGATATTCTAGCAATGGCAGGTTATCCAAACTATAATTTAAATCAACCTTATCAGGCTAATACAGAAGAACTAAAGGCAAGTTGGGAAACGTTAGCGCAAGGAGAAAAAACAAAGGCATTGCAACAAATGTGGAGAAATAAAGCAGTATCAGATACATATGAACCAGGGTCTACATTTAAGCTTATAACAACTTCAGCAGCATTGGAAGAGGGATTAACAAGCGTAGATAAAGAAGGCGAATTTTGCTGTACAGGGGGAATAGAAATAGCCGGAGTTAGAATTAAATGTTGGAGATATTATAGACCGCATGGCTCGGAATCATTAAGGCAAGCTCTAATGAACTCATGTAATCCAGTATTTATAGGGTTAGGACAAAAAATTGGAGTTTCGAAATATTATACGTATTTGAAAAAGTTTGGACTATTAAAAAGAACAGGAATAGATTTACCCGGAGAGGCTGGAAGTATTTTCTTAAAAGAAGAAAAAGTTGGTCCAGTAGAACTTGCAACAATAGCATTTGGTCAAAGATTTGAAATAACTCCAATTCAACTTGCAACAGCAGTAAGCACAATTGCAAATGGAGGAGTAAAGGTTACTCCACGTGTTGTTAAACAAATAGTAAATAGTGAAACAGGTGAAATTACTGATATTCCGATAAAAACAGGGGAACAAGTTATTTCAAAAGAGCATGCAAATGAAGTATTAGATATGATGGAATCGGTTGTAGCACTTGGAACAGGTAAAAGAGGTCAGGTAGCTGGTTATAGAGTAGGGGGAAAAACTGGAACATCTGAAGATGGAGTTAATACAAATAAATATGTTGCTTCTTTTTTGGGAGTAGCACCTATATCAGATCCAACTGTTGTTGCATTAGTTACTTTATATGACCCAAAGGGTGAAGCAGGGCATCAAGGTGGAGTTGTGGCAGCACCAGTTGGAGGCCAAGTACTTTCAGAAATTTTACCATATTTAGAATTAACTAAAGATAACGAAAAAGAAGAAGATATAAAAAAACAAGTTGAGGTTCCAAATGTAGAGGGGTTAAGTATAAAGGAAGCAACAAAAATATTAAAAAATGTAAATTTAAATTTACAAATTGAAAACTCACCAGAAGATTTAGATACAGAAAATACTATTATTAAAGAACAGGTGCCAAAGAAAGGTATTACAGTATATGAGAGCACAAAAATTATTATAAAAATTTAGAAACACTTATACTAAAAAATAGGGATAGCTTATTTATGCTATCCCTATTTTTTTAAAGGGTGAAATTAATCGAAATTGACTTTGGGTACTTCGTTTGCACTTTCGTCAGCTTCAAAGTATTGCATAGGATAATATCCGCTCATTCCAGCAATTATACTGGTAGGGAATCTTTGAACTGCTGTATTATAGGTTCTTACTTTTTCATTATAATACTGCCGTGCAACAGCAATTCTGTTTTCGGTTCCAGCTAATTCATCCTGTAATGCAATAAATTGCTCACTAGCTTTGAGATCAGGATAACTTTCTGAAATTGCAAGTAGTCTGCCAAGAGCAGAATCTAAAACATTGCTTGCTTCGTTGATACTTTGAATATTTCCGCTTTTAATGCTTCCAGCAAGGTTTGACCTTGCATCAGCAATTTCAGTGAAAACATCTTCTTCATGGGTTGCGTATCCCTTAACAGTTTCTACTAGGTTTGGAATAAGGTCACTCCGTCTTTGAAGTGTTGTCTCAATTTGAGACTGTTGCATTTCGACATCCTCTTTTAAAGATACCAAACTGTTTCTAGTTCCAAAAAACCAGAATACAAACAACAATACCACTACAACGACAACAATTAATGCTTTTGATCCATTTTTCATTGTAAATTACCTCCTAGATGTTTTAATTTATGAATCTTTAATTTTGTTATCGTGAGGTACCACCGCCTCCAGAAAAGCCTCCGCCGAATCCACCACTGGAAAAACCACCTGATGATCCTCCAAAGAATCCTCCATGTGAAGAACTACTGCTATCAGAGCCAACTGAAAAAATTAATATTACGAGGAATATCAAAATTATCCATAACCATAAAGGTATTCCATTGTCAGAATTGTCTTCGACCTGTATATCTTCTTCCAAATTTTGAATATTGATTTCATATTCTTCAGCAAGAACATTTAAAACAGCTTGAACTGTCATTTTTGTTGCTTTAGTATACTTATCATTTTCGCGATAAGGAACAAAGAAAGTATCAAGAATTCGACCACATTTTGAGTCGTTTAAGCATCCTTCTAACCCTCTACCAATTTCAAGTCTTACCTTTTCATCAGAACGAGAGAATAAAAGTAATATTCCATTGTCTTCTCCTTTTTTGCCAATGCCTAAAGTATTAAATAGATTGTTTGAATAATCCTCGATACTTTGGTCAAGCAAACTTTTAACAGATACAACGACAAATTCTATTTCCGTCTTTTTTTCTAGTTCAACTAGCATTTGGTTGAGTTCTTTTTCTACATTATCATCAATGATATTATCTTCATCATAAATGTAGACATCTTTTTCAGCTGTTGGAATGGGAATTTTTTCTGATGTAGTACATGCGGTAAGCATACTCATAAGAGTAGCTAATACCAGAAGTAACATCATACAAGAAATTATCCGCCTTTTTCTCATGTCTTTTCATCCTTTTCTTCAGATTACAATCTGATTATTTTGATATATGTTAAATGAGCAAATACTCATGTGCGGTATAGTATATAACATTTTACATAAAATTGCAACTTTTACCTAAAATAAGAAAAGTGGCTTCGCCACATGTACAGGGTTGCTTTGCAACCCGCACAGCCCAAGGTAACTTAACCTTGTTGTATAGCAAAAATCTTCGATTTTTCCTATACAATGAAAAAAGTAATAAAACTTTTTTATTACTAATAAAATTAAGTATGAATATTGAAAATATGAAATAAATGTATGAAAAATAGAAAGGAGAGCTTATAGGTTTATAAAGAACAGGCACCAAAGAAATTAGAGTATGTGAAGGTACAAAGGTTATTATAAAAATTTAAAAAAAGCTATACAAAAAAAACATTTAGTTATATAATGTAAACGTAAAAATGGAAAGATGGGAGAGTAGCATGAATTTAAAAAATATATTGTCAGGCCTAGATGGTTTGAAAGCTAAAGGACCACTTGATATAGAGGTAAATGAAATTAAAAATAGCTCTAGTCAAGTACAAAAGGGAGACATGTTTGTTGCTATAGACGGGTTTGATACAGATGGACATCAGTATATTGAAGAAGCATTAGAAAAAGGTGCAAAAGTTATTATGGCACAAGCAGATAAATTGACAAAAGATATGATTAAAAATTTGCCAGAAGATGTTACATTGATTTTGGCACCAGATACAAGACATGCAATTTCAATTTGTGCATGTAACTTTTACAAAAATCCATCTAAAAAATTGAAATTAATAGGGGTAACAGGAACCAAAGGAAAAACAACAACAACATTTATGATAAAATCTGTACTTGAAAAACAAGGACTAAAAGTTGGTCTGATTGGGACAATTTGTACATATATTGGTGATAAAAACTTAGGAGATAATGATAGAACAACACCAGAAAGTTTAGAACTACAACAACTTCTAAGTAGAATGGTTGAAGAAAAATGTGATGTAGCTGTTATGGAAGTATCTTCTCAAAGTTTAAAACTTGGAAGAGTGGATGGTTGTGAATTTGAGATAGGAATATTTACAAACTTTTCAAAGGATCATATTAGTCCAAAAGAACATCCAAGCATGGAAGACTACTATGAATCAAAGGTAAAATTATTTACAATGTGTAAATATGCATTTATAAACTCAGATGACATATATGCAAATAAATTACCAAAATTAGTACCAAATTGTACTTTTAAAACTTATGGAATTGATAATCCATCAGAGTTACTTGCAAAGGACATTACAGTAACTAACTCAAGTGTTGACTTTAAAGTAAAAATAGATGGTAAAAATCAAAGAATAAAAACAGGGATACCTGGTAGATTTAGCGTATATAATTCTTTAGCAGCTATAAGTGTAGCTTCGAGATTTAATTGTAGTGTTGAAAATATACAAGAAGCTTTATTAAATGTACGTGTGCCAGGAAGAAGCGAGTTAGTAGATAATGAAAAAGAATTAACTATTATGATTGATTATGCACATAGTCCAGAAAGTTTAGAGAGTATATTAAATACAGTTAGAGAATATACACAAGGAAAAGTAATATGTGTATTTGGATGCGGAGGAGACAGAGACTCTGGCAAAAGACCTATTATGGGTGAAATATCAGGAGTATATGCTGACTATACTATAATAACTTCTGATAATCCAAGAAGTGAAGAACCAGAAGAAATAATTAATCAGATTGAAAAAGGAATTAAGAAGACTAAAGGAAGTTATGAATGCATAATTGACAGAAAAGAAGCAATAAAAAAAGGAATTCAAATGTTACATAAAAAAGACATATTAGTTATTGCTGGAAAAGGGCATGAATTAACACAAGAAATAAAAGGTAAAAAGATTCCTTTTGATGAAAGAGAAATTATACATGATATATTAAAAAATAATACAAACAACTAAGGAGGAACCATGGAATTTCAAACAAAGACAATACTAATATCACTAGCATTTAGCTTTATAATAGCTTTGATAGTTATTCCAATTTTAAAAAAATTAAAAGTAGGGCAACTAGAAAGAAAAGAAGGACCACAATCACATCTAAAAAAACAAGGAACACCTACAATGGGTGGAATTATAATGATGATTACATTATTAGTAATAGGTGCTTTTATATGTATAAGCTATTTTAAATCTGAAAATATAGAAGAGCAAAAAATAGCTAAAAATTTAATTCCACTAATATTAGCCTCTGTTGGTTTTGGAGTTGTAGGATTAGTTGATGATTTGAAAAAACTAATAGGAAAAAATACAGATGGATTAAAACCTGCATATAAAATGTTAGGACTATTAATTATATCTGTAGGTTTTTGCTTATATTTAACACAAGTTTTGCATTTAGGAACAGAAACATATATACCTTTCATAAAAGTATCTATAAATCTTCCAGTATGGATATATATACCATTTGCAGTTGTTGTAATGTTAGCAACTACAAATGCTGTTAATTTAACAGACGGAATAGATGGACTTTCTACAAGTGTTACAACAATAATAATTACATGTTTAACTGTAATAGGCATTATGTTTGGAGTAAAAGAAGTAACTGTATTTGGAACTATACTTATAGGAGCATGTTTAGGATTCTTAATATTTAATTTACATCCTGCAAAAGTATTTATGGGAGATACAGGCTCATTATTGTTAGGTGGAGCAATTGCAAGTATGGCACTTTATTTAAAAATGCCATTAATATTAATCATAATTGCTTTAGTTCCAGTAATTGAAACATTATCTGTTATTATACAAGTTAGACATTTTAAAAAGACAGGTGAAAGAATATTCAAAATGACGCCAATACACCATCATTTTGAATTATCAGGTTGGCACGAGAATAAAATAGTATCAGTATTTAGTTTAATAACTCTTGTTTGCTGTATAGTTGGATTGTTAGCTATTTAACTAAAATACAATATGAAAGGAAAATAGTAATGCAAAAAACAAAAAAGAAATCTACTAATTTTATAAACCAACCATTTGACTTTATATTGTGTGCAATAATTTTTATACTACTTGCACTTGGAATAGTAATGGTATTATCTGCATCAGCTCCATCAGCACTTGCAGAAACAGGAAAAAGTTATGCATATGCCAAAAAACAACTTATTGCAGCTGGTATTGGTATAGCTGGAATGTTCTTTTTATCAAAAGTAAATTATGGTGTATATAAAAAATTGTATAAAATAATTTATATAATTTCTGTTGTAATATTGGGATTAGTTGTTATACCTAAAATAGGAATTGAAGGAAACGGAGCAAGAAGGTGGATTGTTCTTCCAATTATAGGTCAATTTCAACCATCAGAAATTACAAAAATAGGATTAATTATATTTTATGCGGGTTATTTAACAGATCATAAAGATGAGTTAAGAGATTTTAGAAAAGGATTTTTATTACCTCTTGTATTTGTTCTTATTCCAATAGGAATATTGTTTTTTGTACAAAATCATTTGAGTGCATCATTAATTATTGGAATGGTAGCATGTATAATGATGGTAATTGCAGGAACAAGACTTGCTTATTTTGTAATATTTGGAGCTTTAGGCGGTGGAGGAATTATTTCTTACGTAATTTATAAAATAAGTTCTGGAGCAGGTGGAGGAAGTTTCCGTTTAGGAAGAATTGTTTCATTTTTAGATCCTTGGCAAGACCTTACAACTACTGGATGGCAGGTCGTTCAAGGTTTGTATGCAATTGGCTCAGGTGGTCTATTTGGAGTAGGTTTGGGCCAAAGTAAACAAAAATATTTATGGCTTTCAGAGCCACAAAATGACTTTATATTTGCAGTTATAGCAGAAGAATTAGGCTTTGTGGGCTGTTTAATTATAATGATTTTATTTGGAATTTTAATATGGAGAGGTGTACTAATTGCAATTAAAGCACCAGATAGTTTTGGAAGTTTACTTGCAACAGGAATAGTGAGTTTAGTTGCAGTTCAAGTTATATTAAATATAGCAGTTGTTACATCGTCAATACCAAACACAGGTATACCACTACCATTTTTTAGTTATGGAGGAACTGCATTAGTTATTTTATTGTGCAGTATGCGGTATATTACTAAATATTTCAAGAGCTGGCTCAAAAGTGTAAAAGGAGGAAAATCATGCGTGTAATAATATCAGCAGCGGGAACAGGTGGACACATAAACCCAGGAATAGCAATTGCAAATAAAATAAAAGAAAAAGAACCAAACTCAGAAATAATATTTGTAGGAACTGATCGTGGATTAGAAAATGATTTGGTGCCAAGAGCAGGGTACGAGTTGAAACATATAAATGCATATGGTTTTGACCGTACAATCTCACTTGATAATATAAAAAAAATGTATCAAACATTTCATTCTATAAAAGAAGCAAAAAAAATAATAGAACAATTTAAACCGGATGTAATAATTGGAACAGGTGGATATATATGTGTACCTGTTGGATTAGCAGCAAAAAAGAAAAAGGTGCCAGTTGTATTACACGAAAGCAATGCTTTCCCAGGAGTAGCTGTAAAAATGTTATCAAATAAAGCAAGTAAGGTGCTAGTTGGATTTGAAGATGCAAAAGTAAGATTGCCAAAAGCAAAGCAAGTTATTGTCACAGGTACACCAACAAAAGTTAAAAAAATTAAAATATCAGATGCTAGAAAACAAGAACTACTAAAGGAAAATAAATTAAATAATAATAAGCCAATAGTGCTATTTTTTGGAGGGAGTCAAGGAGCTAAAAGTATAAATAATAGCCTATTGGAAATAATATCAAAAAAACAAAATCAAAATTATCAAATTTTGTGGGCTGCAGGACCAGCTCAATATGAGCAAATAAAAAAGGACTTAAAAGAAAAACATTCAATAGAAATTGACAATATTGAAAATGTTAGTATTGTACCATATATATATAATATGGAAGAAATTATGAATGTATCAGATATTATTGTAGCAAGAAGTGGTGCTATGACATTAACAGAGATAGCCTTGGTTGGAAAACCTGCAATATTTATTCCACTTCCAAGTATGTCTGCAAATAGACAAGAAGATAATGCAAGGGTTTTTGAAAAAGAAGGAGCAGCAAAAGTTATATTAAATAATGAATTAAATGGAGAAGTTTTGCAAAAAGCGATAAATAGTATGATAAAAGATAAAAATAAGCTAATTGAAATGGGAGAAAACGCTAAAAAATTAGCCATTTATAATGTTGAAGATAGAATATATGAAGAGCTAGAAAAATGTTTGAAATAGTTTTATTTCAAACATTTTACAGTTTCTATAAAAGTTTATTACAAATCGAAAAAAAGCCGAAATTACTGTCGATTGAATAAATAAACTTTAAATCTATGTCGAATATTATAAAAATAAATAAAATTGTGACATCCAAAAGTGCTTGATATACATGGGCTTGTGATATATAGTATCAACATAAAAGCTTACTAAAGAGGGGGATAAAATGAAAGACTTAAGAGAATTTTATGGAGATACAGTAATCGATAAATCGGAGTATAATGAATTAGATGTGGAGTATAAAATAGAATTAGAGTATTATAAAACTAAAAAGAATGAGAAAAATAGTAGAAATCTAAAGCATAAAGATGAATCATTTGGGTTAGAAATTATAAAAAAAGAAATAATAGGAGAAAGAACAAGTATTGAGAGTAAAGAATTTAAAAATATTGTAGATACTGAAGAAAAAGTAGATAAAATTTTAGAAATATTAATAAATAATAAAGTTACACCTATATGTGTTAATGA
>ERZ779851.1772-NODE-1772-length-17959-cov-2.965985_pt1 | contig 17959 bp, 19 predicted proteins | sample MGYA00511094_ERZ779851 | MGnify/ENA primary metagenome ERZ779851 (study PRJEB29588, sample SAMEA2155512) | human gut metagenome | biome: human gut; feature: human-associated habitat; material: faeces | place: Denmark | collected 2008/2010 ...
CCTTCTGGTACGTCGAAGACGGTAACGGTATCTGAAAATCCACTTTCTAAATGCAGCTTGATTCCGAATTCTTTTAATGCTTCTCTTGTTGCATTTGCAATCTTTGCATGTCGTTTGATCAGGTTTTTATCTGCTGCAATATTGTCAATTGCGGCTTTTAATCCATAGATATCACTGATCGGCATTGTATATGGGAACCATAGGTTTTTGTAGTAGTCTTTGAATATTGTCAGATTGCAGTAAAATGATGCAATTGGTGTTTTTCTGTTTTCCATTGCTGCTTTTGCTTCATCACTGATTGTTACAAATGTAAGTCCTGGAGGAGCTGAAACGGCTTTTTGAGATCCACCGCATAAAATATCAATTTGTGCTTTATCAACATCAACTTCATTTCCAAACATTCCTGATACAGAATCTGTGACCGTCATAATTCCATAGGATTTTAATAGTGGGCAGATTTTATGAATATCATTTAACATTCCGCTTGGTGTATCACAATGAACAATTGTTGCGTATTTAAAATCATGATCTTTCTTGAGGTATGCATCTAATTCATTTACATCAAAAGCATTTTTATAATCTTTTGTATACATTACAGCTGTTCCACCATACATAGATACGAAATCCGCAAATCCTGCTCCATAAATTCCATTGTCAAGAATTAGTACTCGATCTCCTGATTCTGTCATGGATGCACATGCTGCTTCTAATCCAAGAATTCCTTCTCCGCTTAGGATCAGAGTCTCATTTTTTGTATGAAGTAATTTACTGATCAATTCACAGGTTTCTTTATATTCATCATAAAACTGTGGATCTAGATCGGCATTTGTTGTTGAGATGCTTCTTGCAAGTCTCACATTCTCAGGAACCTGAACAGGTCCTGGTGTCATGATCTTATATTTGCTCATATTTGCCACTCACTTTCTTTTTTATTTATGCAAACTGTGTAATTCCAATTTTCTTAACCGCAATCTCGATTGGTTCGATCACGATCAGGACAATAACAGCTGCAACTGCAATCTGTACGACATTTCCTGGTACAGAAGTGATCGGTGCAACAAAGTTTCCATAAAGGATGATCTCTGCGATATAATAACCAACGATCTTAATCACAAATGCTGCAAAGATTGCTGCAACTTTCCATCCATACTGGTCATGTTTTTCTGTTATTGCTCCAACAACATATCCCATAATACCTACAATAATAAATGTAAATGGGGCCCATGCTGTCCATCCAGATAACAGATCAAATAATCCCATTCCAACACCACCAGCAATTGCTCCTGTTTTCTTCCCAAATAAGATCGCCATGATAAATAATGGTACATTTCCTAAATGAATCAGACCTCCATTTGCTGCGATCGGTAATCTTACATTAACAAATGCAGTAAACACATAAGTTAAGGCAACTGCCATTGCTGTAACTGCAATAAATTGTACTTTATTTTCTTTCATTTTATTTTCCTCACTTTCTGTTTCCTTTGATCATATATAGTTTTTTAAGTACGCGGCGTTCCTTTATTGTGTTATAATTTATCGAAAAATTGGCATTTTTAAAATAGCCAGTTTTTTGATTTTTGACAGTGCCAGTTTTTGCATAACAATGTAATGTTTACGTTGGGAGTTTAGTCAGATTCAACTTCGCACGTAAATCCTGCATCCGTAATCGTCTTGATCGTATCTTCAATTCCCTGCCCATCTGCAGTCAGATATCCAGATGCAAAGATAGAATTCACAATCGTCAACAATTCTTTTTCCCTTCCTTTAAAATAAATTTCACGTCCAGCGGCACAGCGGATATCAGATGTTGGAACCAGTAATCTTGCCAGACATAATACTTTCAGGCAGTATTCTGGTGTCAAATTTGAAGTATCTCTATCCTGCAGAGGTGTTCCTTTGATCGGAATTAAGAAGTTGATCGGAAGTGCTTCTGGATTGATTTCTTTCAGATCCAATAACATATCAACAACATCTTCCTTACTCTCGCCCATACCAATGATACCACCGCTGCAGATTTCAAATCCAAGGTCCTGTAACATATGAATATTGTTTACACGCTGTTCGTATGTATGTGTTGTACAGATATTCGGGAAATTTCTCCGGGAAGTCTCAATATTGGCATGATACCGTCCCACACCCGCCTCTTTCAGACGGTTGAAATCTTCCTGTGACAGAAGTCCGTGGGAGGCGCAGAGCTCTACCTTGCATTCCTTCTTCATAGCGCGGTATGCCCGAAGCGCCTTCTCCATCTCCGCTCCCGTCAGCGCACGTCCCGCCGTCACGATGGAGTAACGATGTACTTTCTTCGCCTCATGACGCTTGCAGTCCTCCAGAATCTCCTCTGGCTCCAGAAATGGATATTCTTCCACCTTCGTATGATGACAGGCTGACTGCGCGCAAAACTTGCAGTCCTCGCCGCAGCGTCCGCTTCGTCCATTAATGATAGAACACAGATCCACATGGTTTCCGCAGAGCTCCTTCCGGATTTTATCAGCTCCCGCACAAAGCTCATCCAGATCCTCACTCAATAAAAAGCTTAAATCCTCGCCCCGTTTCAGACGGCGTCCCTTTATAATCTCTTCTGCCAGTTGTAAACTCATATCTTCTACTCCTTATCAAAATCAAAGCACTTTTTTCTTTGGTTATCCTTCGATCAAACTTAAAAATATCTCATTTTTCTCATTTAGCTAACTTTCGCTATTATAAACCGTTGATTTTCAAATGTCAACACACTAGATTAATATAGTTTACATTCTGGTGTCTGCGAAATCTAGAAACTGCTTCGCGCGAGTACGCATCCTCGCGGAGCGTTTTTTTCATAGGACGCAATTTCCTATGAAAAAAGCTGCTGTCCGACAGGCATTCCCATCGTCCAGCAGCTTTATCCGCCTTTATTTCTAAGTTTCTAATTATTTACGCTCTTTCTGTTCATTTCTCCGCCCAAATTTCCTACCTGACCGGCTCCAGTGCCCCCATGCTCCGTTTCAAAATTCCCTTCATATAGGCAATCAAAATCCCATAATTGGTCATCGGGATCTCCTGATCGGCAGCGCTGCGAAGACGGCTCTTCATCTCCCGCGCATTCAGCATACAGCCGCCGCAATGAACGATCAGCTTATAACCGGACACATCCTCTGGAAATTCCGTCCCCGATGTAAAATGAAACTCCGGCGCTTTTCCCGTGTACTGGCGGATCCAGTCCGGCAGCTTCTCCGTGCCGATGTCACCGCACTGGCGATGATGCGTACAGCCCTCAGAAATAAGTATCGGATCTCCGTCCTGTATCATTTCCAGCGCTTTGGCGCCCTCCGCTGCCTGTTTCAGATCCCCCTTATACCGCGCAAACAAAATGGAAAAGGAAGTCAGACGCACCTGCGGCGGCGTCAGCCGGTCTACCAGCGGAAATACCTGGCTGTCCGTGATTACCAATGCCGGAGCTTCTTTCAATTTTGCAAACGTCTCCGAAAGTTCACTTTCCCGGCAGACAAACGGCATCGCACCGATGTCCAGCAGATCCCGGATGACCTGCTGCTGCGGCAGAATCAGCCGCCCCTTCGGCGCCGCCTTGTCAATCGGAACAACCAGAATTACCGTATCAAACGGTTTTACTAGATCAGCAGCCAGCCGTTTTTCATCCGTCTCCTGTGACGTAAGACGTGCCATTTGCTCTTTTAACTGCTGGATTCCTTCTCTCGTCCGGGCACTCACATAGGCGGTATGTTCCACAGCCGGTTCCTGTTCCGATTTTCCCGTCAGCAAATCCATCTTATTGTAAACCACCAGATACGGGATTTCCTTCTTCTCAAACAGCCGGATCATCTCTTCTTCCCAGCTGCTGATTCCTTCCACCGCATCCACCACCAGGACTGCCAGATCCGCCTTATTTAAGACTTGACGAGTCTTGCCAACTCTCTTTAAGCCCAGCTCGCCCTCATCGTCGATTCCAGGCGTGTCGATGATAACCACCGGACCGAGCGGCAGAAGCTCCATCGATTTATAGACCGGATCGGTCGTCGTCCCCCGGATGTCCGACACGATCGCCAGCTCCTGCCCGGTCACCGCATTGACCAGACTCGATTTTCCCGCATTTCTCCGTCCAAAAAACGCGATATGTACCCGCTCGCCGGACGGCGTCTCATTCATTCCCATTTTGATCCTCCTGATTTAGTTAAAACCTGAAATCCCGCTGCCCCTTTTCAATTTCAACCAGATTTTTTCTCACGATCTCCTGCACTTTTTCTTTCGGAATCGAACCGATCTCCGCCTGAATCAGCTTCTCTCCAATCTCTTTCGTCCCCGGCGCCGCATAATCCTCCAGATACTCCTTGAGCGTCATCAGCGCATTCGGATGACAACAGTTCTGAATCTGCCCGCTCTTGCACAGGCTCATAAAGCGGTCGCCCGTCCGTCCTTCCCGGTAGCACGCCGTACAGAAGCTTGGGATATAGCCTAATTCCATCAGCCAGCGGACCACCTGGTCGAGTGTCCGGTTGTCGCTCACATCGAACTGCGCCGAATTTTCCTCCTCCGGCTCTTCCTCTGCATATCCGCCGACACTGGTGCGGGAACCGCCGCTGATCTGCGATACGCCCAGCCGCAGCACCCGCTCCCGACAGGCTTTGCTCTCTCTCGTTGAGATAATCATGCCCGTATACGGAACTGCCACCCGGATGCAGGCTACGATCTTCTCAAAAATATCGTCGCTGATGCCGTTGTCAAAGGTCGATGGGTCGATATCGTCCGCCCGACGGATGCGCGGCACACTGATGGTGTGCGGACCAACACCAAAAACTGCCTCCAGATGTTCCGCGTGCATCAAAAGTCCTGCAAATTCATACCGGTACAACTCCAGACCAAATAAAACGCCGATTCCTACATCGTCGATACCGCCCTCCATCGCGCGGTCCATCGCCTCCGTGTGATAACAGTAATTGTGCTTTGGTCCCGTCGGATGCAGGCGCTCATAGCTCTCCTTATGGTACGTCTCCTGGAACAGGATGTACGTTCCGATTCCCGCCTCTTTCAGCTTCCGGTAATTCTCCACCGTCGTCGCAGCAATATTGACATTGACCCGGCGGATCGCCCCGTTTTTATGCTTGATACTGTAAATTGTCTTGATACTGTCCAGCACATATTCAATCGGATTGTTGACCGGATCCTCGCCCGTCTCCAGCGCCAGACGTTTATGTCCCATATCCTGAAGCGCAATTACCTCCCGGCGGATTTCCTCCTGCGTCAGCTTCTTTCTGGCAATGTGCTTGTTTTTCATGTGGTATGGACAGTACACGCAGCCATTCACGCAGTAATTCGACAGATACAGCGGCGCAAACATGACGATCCGGTTTCCGTAGAAATCCTGCTTGATCTGGCGCGCCAGCTCAAAGATCTCCTCCACCTTTTCCGGGATCTCGCAGTCAAGAAGCACTGCCGCCTCGCGGTGGCTCAGCCCTTTTCGAAGCCGCGCCTTCGCCAGAATCTGGTCAATCAGTTCCACGTTGTTTTTGTTCTTCTCGGCATAGGAAAGAGTCTCTAAAATTTCCTCATGATTGATAAATTCCTCTGCCTTTTGGGATGATGGGTTGTAATTGTAACTCATAGTTTCTTCTCCTTTTCTTACAGGTCAGGATGATAGCTGTCATGTTTTCCTCCGGAATTTTCAATTTCAAAAATGCCAGCATGGTCAGCCGTCCATCGCGTCCTTCCCCGTCAGTTTATTTATCTGTAAGCATCTTTCGATGCCAACAAACCAAATCGCAGGCTTTTACCCCTTATAATCTCCCCGGTCGATGACTACCTCGTACCCGATGCTTTCCATGCGCCTCTTCATGCAGTTGATGCACTCCGCCGCCTCGTCTCCCGTGCAGATTTTATTGTCATAGAGCATATATTTGGCGCGCACCCCGACCGGAGACAGGTTCGGCATCACGACGTTTCCGCCTGCCAGAATCCCCAGTTCGCGTCCCATCGGATGAATCGTTCCGAGCGCTGTCGTCGCCGGAAGCAGCACTTTCGGCTTCAGCAGGCGAAGCAGCCCTAAAAGAAACAGTGTCTCTTCCAACGTTCCTGCCGCCTCCCCGCCAAACGGAGTGTCGTGCTGCGGAATAAACGGACCGATTCCCACCATTTCCGGATCCAGTTCTTCGATAAAACGCATATCTCTCGCCAGACAGCGCGCCGTCTGGTGCGGCGAACCGACCATAAAACCGCATCCGGTCTGATAACCAAGCGCCTTTAAATCACGCAGGCACTGCATCCGGTGTTCAAATGACATCTCTGCCGGATGCAGGCTCGCGTAATGGCACGCGTCCGCCGTCTCATGGCGCAGCAGATACCGGTCCGCCCCTGCCTCTTTCCAGCGTTTCAACGTATCATACTTCTTTTCTCCGAGCGACAAAGTAATCGCACAATCTGGAAATCCTGCCCGGATCGCCTGCACCATCTCCATCACCCAGTCGTCCGTCATCGCCGGATCCTCACCGCCCTGCAAAACAAAGGTGCGGAATCCCAGCTGATAACCATTCTCACAGCAGGAAAGAATCTCCTCCCGACTCAGGCGGTACCGGCTTGCATTTCGGTTGCTCCTTCGGATGCCGCAATAAAGACAGTCGTTTTTGCAATAATTGCTGCACTCAATGAGTCCCCGCACATACACCGCTTTTCCGTACTCTCTTTCCCGGATGCAACGCGCTTTTTCAAAGAGGTAGTCCGCCAGCTCCGGTGAACGTCCCTCGATCAGACTGACCCACTCATCCTCCGTCAGGGACTCCCCCGCTTCCAGACGGTCAATCAATCTCTTTAATTCTGTAATCGTTTCTATCTGTTCAGCGCCTGGACGGACCGCCTCCCGCCACCAGTCAGACGGTCGAAGCCCCGCGCGTGTAAAATCTGCCATTCCGTCACCTCGTTTTCATTCCTGTGCTTCCGGTGCCTTCGAATACAGCGCCTTCGAAGAAATCCCCCGCAGCATCCCCAGCTTCCCGGACAGCGCACTGATCACATCACCCGGCGCGTCAATCACGACGCTGATAATATTCACGTTCCGTTTGTGGTAAGGAATCCCCATCCGCCCTACGATATACTGCCCGTACTGATGCAGCACCTTATTCAACTCTTCCGTATCTCCCGTCTGATCGACCACAATACCGATCACGGCAACTCTTGATTCTGTCTCCATGTTTTTCCCTCATATCTTCCTGTTTATCTGTCCAAATTTTTCTCTACAACAAATACCATTTCAAATATCTCTGCTAAAAACCATGCTGCAATCCTGTCCTGCAAAATCTTCCATCCACAGGCACCACTTTTTCCAGCCCCACCTTTCTATAGCGCAAATGGATCAAAAAGAGCCCGCGCAGACGCGGACTCCATCCATCTCAAAAAGGGTATACGAATCTCCATGAACCGCTCCCCTTTCCTTCAAGACCCGTCTCAAACGTCAGCATCGCTTTTCACCACTTCCAGCATCACCGGAACACTCGATTATTTCTGTTCCATTCCTTTTTGAAAGGTATCTACTGCCTCGCAAATCGGAATACTTGATAAAAGCGTATCACATTTACTGTAAAATTGCAAATAACACTTATATGCTTCCCCATAAAATGCTTCCCCATAAAAAACGGGCGTCGCCGATTTTCCACTCCAAAACCAGCAACGCCCATCTTCCATTTTCCTAATTATTTCTTACAGAATCTTCCCATACCGTCCCAAAAAGCTCTTCGTTCTCTCATTATCCGAAGCAAACACCTTCTCCGGCGCGCCCTCCTCGACGATGAGTCCGTCTGCCATGAAGATCACGCGGTGGGAAATATCTTTCGCAAACGCCATCTCATGGGTAACAATCACCATCGCGATGTGCAGATCCGCTAACGACTTAATAACCTTCAATACTTCTCCCGTCAGCTCCGGATCCAGTGCGGAGGTCGGCTCGTCGAAAAACAGAATCTTCGGATTCAGTGCCAATGCACGGGCGATCGCCACACGCTGGCACTGACCGCCGGAGAGCTGGTACGGATAATAGTCCTCCTTATCCTCCAGACCCATTTTTTTCAGGAGCTCGCGCGCCTCTTTATAAACCGTCTCCTTGTCGCGCTTCTGCACATGGATCGGCGCGTCTGTGATATTTTTCAGCACAGAATAGTGCGGAAACAGGTTAAAATTCTGGAATACCAGACCGTACTGGCTGCGGATCTCCTTCATGTCCTTCTTGTCCGCATAGCTGACCTTGCCATCCGCGCCCGTCCAGGCTGCTCTCTTTCCTAAATATACGATCTCGCCGTGGTCCATCGTCTCCAGCATCGTCGCGCAGCGCAGAAGCGTCGATTTACCCGAGCCGGACGGTCCGATGATGGACACGATCTCGCCCTCGCTCACACTCAGTGAAATATCCTTTAAAACCGACAGATCGCCGAATGATTTTTCCACATGATTTAATTCTAACAGGTTCATTTTCCACATTCCTCCCGCTTCTATCGGTAATAATCCAGCTTTTTCTCAATCCATTCCATTGCAACCGCCACAACCAGATTGAAAATATAGTAAAAGACGGCTGCTGCCACAAACGGCATCATATTCGTCTGGGATGCCGCCAACGCCTTGGCGATTGAGAACATCTCCGCCACGCTCAACGTAAACGCCAGAGACGTATCTTTTACCAGCGTGATGACCTCATTCGTCACCGACGGAAGAATCCGCTTGATTACCTGCGGCAGGATGATCTTGAAGAAGGTCTGTGCCTTTCCATAACCCAGAATCTCCGCTGCCTCATACTGTCCGACCGGCATCGACTGGATGCCGCTGCGGTAAATCTCGGCAAAATATGCCGCATAGTTAATGACAAAACCGATGAAGGTAGCCCACAGACGGTAACTGCTGCCGACTTTGATGCGGAACAGATAATACGGTCCAAAATACACCACCATCAGCTGCAGCATCAGCGGTGTGCCTCGCATAATCGAAATATATACTTTTACAATCGTCTGGATCAGCTTGTTCTTCGACATACGCCCGAACGCGATCACGAGTCCTAACGGAAGTGAAAATAGCAGTGTGATCACAAAAATCTGTGTGCTGACTGCCATACCACCCGCAAGCTGTGTAATCATCTGCTGGAGTGTCATCTTACTCATAATTATCCCATACCTGCTTTCTAAAATGTAGATTCGTTACTGTTCACGCATACGTGCCCGGTAACGGAATGTGCTGTGACTTCACAGTTAAACACATAAACCGCGAATGGGGACTGCCATGAAATCATTCACAGCCGTCCCTATTCCTATTATTTAATAATGTTTCGTTTTTACAATCAACGATTAATTACTATTTGCCGATGGTAGTTACGTCCTTGCTAAACCATTTCTCAGAAACTTCCTGTAAGGTTCCATCCTCTGCCATCTCTTCCAGAGTGCTCTGAACTTTATCTCTTAACTCGGTGTTGCCCTTCTTGAAGCCTACGCCGTATTCTTCCTCAGAAAGGGAATCGTCCAGAATCTTGAAATCAGCGTTTCTCTGCTGAATCTGATAGCCAGCTACGATTACGTCCATCGCAATGGCATCAACGGCGCCCTGCTCCAGATCCATGAATGCGGTGTTGTAATCAGCGGTTGTCAGAAGCTCCTTGAAAGTAGCGGTCAGTTCCGGTGCCTCTTTTAAAGCTGCCTCTGCGGAAGAATCTGCCTGAACCTCTACGATCTTGCCTGCCAGATCCGCCTGGCTGTTGATATCCGAATCATTGGCTACGACAAATACCTGCTGGTTTGCCATGTACGGCTCAGTCCAGGTATAATCATCCTCACGACCCGTCATCGTAAATCCATTCCAGATGCAGTCGATATTGCCGGACTCAAGCTCCATATCTTTAGAATCCCAGGCAATCGGCTGTGCCTTATATTCCAGACCCAGACGTTTTGCTCCCAGCCCTCCAGATCGCAGACTGCCTGTGCCAGCTCCAGGTCAAATCCGGTATACTCGCCGTCATCGCCTACAAATCCCATCGGTGGGAAATCCTGATCAAAACCAACAATCAGAGTGCCGCCGTCGGTTGTCTTCGCCTCTTCTGCGGTGGTTTCCTCTGCCTGGCTCTCAGCCGCTTCTGTGTCTGCTGCGGTTGTCTCTGCTGCGCTGTTGCTGCTGCCACATGCGGTCATGGAAAGTGCCATTACTGCAGCCAGCGCTGCGCTCACAAATCTCTTTTTCATAATTGGTGTCCTCCTCATTTTCAGACAGTGGAAGCCGTTCTCCCTTTGCCGGTTTCCGTCTCGCTTTTTAATATGCTACCATATTAGCATACTAAAGCGTTTTTGTAAAGCACTTATTTTCGAAATCTGTCTTTTTGTGTAATAGGAAATTCCATGGAATTTCCTATTATACAAAAAGGGATCCCACATGATCTCTCACATGGAATCCCAATCATTTTTATCCTCAATAATTGAGTGAAATTTGAGTAAAAATCTTCTTTTACCCTTAAAAAAACCTTATTTTACAAGGATTACTCGCAAACATACGGCATCAGGGACAGATGTCTTGCTCTCTTGATAGCTACAGTCAGAGCTCTCTGATGTTTAGCACAGTTGCCAGTGATACGTCTCGGAAGGATTTTTCCTCTCTCGGATACGTATCTCTTTAATTTATTTGTATCTTTGTAATCGATTTCGCCGTTCTTCTCGCCGCAGAATACACAAACTTTTTTTCTTCTACGCATACCGCCTCTTCTGATCTTGGAAGCGTCTGTTTTATCGCCTTTATTGAATGCCATTGGTCTTTCCTCCTTCACACACATCAGCCTGATGGCGCTCTCGCGCACTCCGTCCGCCGGGGGACCGATTCCCGAACCTAGTTGAACGGAAGGCCTTCGTCTTCTACTCCATCAGGAATATTCATGAATCCATCGCCGATTGCGCTGGACGGAGCCGGGCGCTCTGCCGGACGGTAACCGCCGTCGCTGTTGCCAGATGCCGCATTCTTGCTCTCTGCAAATTCCTGATCCTCTACAATCACTTCTGTCGTATATACTTTCTGGCCGTCACGATTGGTATAGCTGCCAGTCTGAATTCTTCCGGTTACTACGAGCTTGGTTCCCTGATGAAAATACTTCTCAGCGAATTCGCCTGCTCTGTCAAATGCAACACACGGAATGAAATCCGCTGTCTGTGCGCTGTCGTCTCCGTTTCCGCCTCTGCGGCCTCTGCGGTCTACTGCCAGCGTGTATCTGGCGATTGCCATAGCTCTCTCGCCCTGAGAGTATCTCACTTCCGGATCTCTCGTTAATCTGCCCATCAGAATTACTTTATTCATACGATCACTCTTTCTTTATCTACTCTTACGCATCCTGTCTTACGCATAAGTATCTGATAACCGGCTCCATGATGCGGATGTGGTTCTCCACCTCATTCGGGCATACGGAATCAGACTCGAAATGTACGAAGTAGTAGAATCCTTCTTTCATTTTCTGAATCTCGTAAGCAAGTCTCTTCTTGCCCCATTCATCAATGTCAGTTACTGTACCGCCGAAACGTGTGATGTAACCTGTTACTTTCTCCATCGCTGCGGCTCTCTCTTCGTCCTCGAGTTTTGCGCTAAGAACAACTGCTAATTCATATTTGTTCATGCTCTTTCTTACCTCCTTGTGGTCACTGACCCCCTGACTCCAGCAGGGAGTAAGGATTTTTGTGTTATATATTACCGAATATCTATGATACCAAAAAAGGAACGGCTTGGCAAGCACTTTTTCGAGATTTTCTATGTAAATTTTCTCGTTTTTTCCGGGCTTTCTGCCCCTTCTTACGGCATTCTTTTACTGACTGCCAGATCATGAAGCTGCCTGCATCTGTACGCCCACCCGCCGCTCTTATTCGGACTTCTCTCCCGCTTTTTTCAGTCCTCTGGTACTCTTTTCTACCAATGGTCGTGCCATCATCACCTGATGCCCGCAGCCGGCACATTTCAAACGGAAATCCGCGCCGACCCGCAGGATCTCCCACTCATGGCTGCCGCACGGGTGCGGCTTTTTGAGTTTTACAATATCTCCAACCTCGTATACCATTTCCTCTCTCCCCTGTTACTACCTTATACTCCGACCGCGTCCCCCAGCACCTTCCCGATGCTGTCGCTGATAACCAGATCCGCCTGACCATCGCGCGAGGTCGCTGATTTATTGATCAGAACCAGTTTATTTCCATGATAATAATCAATCAGCCCCGCTGCCGGATACACCACCAGCGAGGTGCCGCCGATGATCAGCATATCTGCCTTGCGGATATGGGCAATTGACCGCTCAATTACCTCATTGTCCAGTCCTTCCTCATACAGCACGACATCCGGCTTGATCACGCCGCCGCAGCCGCACTTCGGCACGCCCTTCATCTTCAAAATATCATCCAATCCGTAAAACCTGCCGCAGCGCGTACAATGGTTGCGGAGCACCGATCCGTGCAGCTCCAGCACCTCTTTGCTGCCTGCTGCCTGGTGCAGCCCGTCGATATTCTGGGTAATGACCGCTTTCAGCTTTCCTTCCTGCTCCAGCTTCGCCAGTGCCAGATGCGCCCGGTTCGGCTTTGCATTCGGGAACAGCATCTTATTGCGGTAAAACCGGTAAAATTCCTCTGGCTTTCTCATATAAAAGCTGTGGCTTAAAATCGTTTCCGGCGGATAGTCATACTCCTGATGGTACAGCCCGTCCGTGCTTCTAAAATCCGGGATATTGCTCTCGGTCGAAACACCCGCCCCGCCAAAAAATACAATATAATTTGACTCATTAATCCAATTTTTTAATGTGTCTGTCTCTCCCATCTGACGCACTCTCCTCTCCTTTTTCTGAAAACATAAAAGCGGTTGCTATTAGTTTACATAAAATCAGCACATTCTCTATCCTATACAATTACAGCACGCACTCTACACGATCTCATCCAGATACACGCCGTTCACCGTATCCACCTGTGCCAGAATCTCTGCCAGCCCCTTATTTTCAAGCTGTCCGCCCCAGATTTCTTCCGCTTTCCGGCAGCCAAACAGCCAGCTCACCAGCTCTTCCGGCTTCGTCTCCAGCCATATGGAAACATTTTCCGTGCAGCCGCAGGTATCCGGCTCCGGTTTCCGCGCCTTCAGGCTGGAACCTGTCTCCCCGATCGTCCAGACAAACTCACCGTTGTTCATTTCCAGAATCGAATCATTCATACGGATGCCCAGTGTGAGCATACGTTTTTCTTCTCCCTGCTGCTCTGCCTGTTTTAAGCCAAATGCCGCCAGCAGCGCCCCGATATTCGTCAGGCGCGCCATATTCCACGGCTTCTCGCCCGTCTTGACCGTGTATGCGTCCTCCGCATACAAAAGCCGGTGTTCACGGACTTCCCAGCCCCAGTAGGCATCCAGGCCAACCAGCCTGCCGTCCTGTTCCAGGAATTCCAACGTGCCATTTTCAGAAGCCAGCTCCTTGATGAGACGGCTCACATACGCCGCATCCCGGCGCGTATACATCTCATACCGTGCGCCCAGCCACTGTTCCATATAGACAGCAGCCCGCCCGCAGTCCTCCGGAGTATCCTGGCACACCGTGCGCGTCAGCGTCTGTTTCGCCTTCTCGGTCAGCTCATAGGATGCCACATTTCCGATGAAGGTAAATCCCATCGGCGCATACACAGCTGGGTTGACCGGAACCAGATACGTGATCGGCTTTCCGGCTGCCTCCTCGTCGTGAAGCATTTTCACAAATACGTCCCGGAAATGTCCTTCGCGGCGGCGGCTCTCCTCGGTCGCCACCCCGACCAGATAATCGAGCTTCCAGAGGCGTCCACGCAGCTTCACCGCATACGGATTGTACTGCACCATCGAAATCAGAAGTCCATTATCCTTTTTCACCAGAATCTCGTTATCCTTCGTCTTTTCCTTATAATAATACTCGATAAAACTCTCCGAATCTTCCGGGAAACACATATGCCAGAGATGCTTCGTCTCGTCCTTATCCTCCGCATCCAGATACGTCAGCACACTTCCCGCCGTCGTATTGGCGATCTGCTCCGCCCAGTGATAGCCCTTGCTGCCGTTTAACAGCTGTTCTACCAGATATTTGCGTGCATAATCCGCCGGATAATACGTCATTTTCGCCTTCCGGAGTCCCTCTAAGCCCATATCGTCCTCGCGGTTGACCCACTCAGCCTCAGGAAATTCCTCTATCAGGAACTGTTGGTTGATAAACTGGTACAGACCGTTGATCTCCGGGTTTGCCTTCTCAATATGGATAACCGCCATATGTTCCACCGGATTGTAGCTTCCGATCGTAAATGCCTCCATCTGACCGTCGATATACACGCCGCCCATGTGGATGCTGAATTCTGAACAGTTTTTCAGAATATCGTGAATGCCCTTTACCTCATAATCGAGATGTTCCTCGACCTCCTCGCCCTTCTGCTGTCTCCAGCGGTCCAGAAAAACCCAGACATCGTGGCTGTCCGAACAGCACAGACGGCGGTACTCATAGCGCCCCTCATATTCGCGCTTAAATGCGTTGACGCGGTTTTTCTTCTTATGCAGTTTCTTTCCTGCCAGGGAACGCATCGCATCGCCGTTGTAGAGATAATCTCTCGAATCGACCTGCTCTTCCACCAGATATTTGTCCTCCGGCAGATTTAAATATTTCACTGCATACTCATCCGCCAGATTGATAACCAGCGGATATCCCAGTTCTTCATTAAAATACTCCTCAATCGCCGCAAACGCCCCCGGCAGGTCTTCCTCCCGGCACAGCGGCATCGCGGAAAAACAACGTCCTTCATTCTCCATCAGCCATAAAAGCGCCTTATTTTCCCAGATTGCATAACGGACATTATAATAATCTTTCCAGACATAGCTCTCCAGAAATACGCTGTCGCACGTCATATTGTGGCGCATCGCGTAAAACGGAAGCATCTCCTGGATACTGTTAACTTCAATTTTTTTAAACTCTAAACTCATGAAACCTCCTGTGTAAAATCAAAGTGGGTTTTATTTGCCTTCTCATATTATACCATAAATACTAAATTCAGCTATCGCCTTTGGCTCTGCTTCATTAAGAATTTAGGTATGACTCGCACTAAGCTCGAAAACACCTCGCTAAGTGCTCATATTATACCACAAATTTCCTACTTAAAAACAAGGATTTTCTTCCCTTGACTCTATAATTATTGTAGACATTATAGTTATTTCTGATAAACTATACTCAGAAAATGATTTCTGCGGCATTTTCTTTCTGACGGCCGACGGCAGAGTCATCTATTTTTACCAGAAAGACGAGGATTTATTCATGGAAAAGAATCTCACCTCCGGCAGTGTGCTGAAAACAGTTATCTATTTCTCCCTGCCATATTTGTTATCTTATTTTTTGCAGACACTCTACGGCATGGCGGATCTGTTTATTATCGGGCAGTTTGGAGGCGTGGATGGGACGACGGCGGTCTCGGTCGGCAGTCAGGTCATGCATATGCTGACGGTTATGATCGTTGGTCTGGCGATGGGCGCAACGGTTCTCATCGGACGCGCGGTCGGCGCGGGTGACCGGAAGCTTGCGGCGCGCGGCATCGGTAACACGATTTCCTTATTTGCAGGTCTGTCCATTCTTCTGACCGGACTTCTGCTGACGGCGGTTCACGGCATTATCAGGCTGCTGTCTGTCCCGGAGGAAGCAGTAAACGGCACCGCGGCATATCTGATGATCTGCTTTGCCGGCATCCCGTTCATCACCGCCTACAATATCATCAGCTCTATTTTCCGCGGCATGGGCGACTCCAAAAGTCCGATGTATTTCGTTGCAATCGCCTGTATTATCAATATTGCGCTTGATTACCTTTTAATGGGCGTGTTTTCGCTCGGTCCGTCCGGCGCGGCGCTCGGCACGACCCTGTCACAGATGTGCAGTGTCCTGATCGCCCTGGTCGTAATCATTAAAAAACGGATGTTTCCGGGTTTTCGTCTCCGTGACCTCCATCCACATAAGACTACCATAGCCTCCATCCTGCAGGTCGGAATCCCAGTTGCATTTCAGGACGGCTTTATACAGGTTTCTTTTCTGGTTATTACCATGTTTGCCAACCAGCGCGGATTAAATGATGCGGCGGCGGTCGGAATCGTTGAAAAGCTGATCGGAATCCTGTTTCTGGTTCCATCCTCGCTTCTCTCCACGGTTTCCGCCCTCTCCGCTCAAAACCTGGGCGCCGGAAAACCTGAGCGTGCCCGTCAGACGCTGCGCTACGCGATCTGCATCACATTTTCTTTCGGGCTGGTCATCTCAATTGCCATGCAGTTTGCTGCCGGTGCCGCCGTCTCCCTCTTTACTGATGAGGCAGAGGTTGTCCGGCTCGGAACCCAGTATATGAAGAGCTATGTGCTGGACTGCATGATCGCCGGTATCCATTTCTGCTGCAGCGGTTTCTTCTGCGCCTGCGGACTGTCCGGGCTGTCGTTCCTGCACAACTGCATCTCGATCGTGGTAGCGCGCATCCCGCTCGCATGGCTCGCATGCCGCTATTTCCCGGAAACACTGTATCCAATGGGACTCGCAGCGCCGATCGGATCTCTCATCTCCGTTGCCATCTACCTGATTGCATTGCGGTGGATTAGACGGCATCCGGAAAAGCTGGTTATGAATTTACATCCAGTTGAAACTGAATAAATGCTGCATTCCCATCTGGATCTTGAAACTTCCATCCGCCAGTTCGACAAGTCTCAGACTGAAACAGCGGTCTGACCTGGAAAGGTCGGTGTCGGCATTTCGCCGGAAGCTTTCTCCATTCCGAGCACAGACAAATGGCAGGAAACTACCTGCATGGTTGTCCGCTTTCGCGGCAGCCATCAGGAAGCTCCTGCCCCATATAAAACTCTTCTGCAATTTATCCGGGAGCATTCTTTCCCCATCACCGGATTCTACCGTGAGATCACCCGCTTACTTTTCCCGCATCTCCAGCAGTCTCCACGCCTTCTTATTCTGGACTTCCAGCACGGAACCACAATATTCACACTTTTTCAACCCCAGCTTCCGAATCGGTGCACCACAGTTTGGACAGATAAGCGAAACCGCTGCCCCTGCTGTTTTCGCATCCTCATAGACATATACCAGTTCCGTCTCATAAACCGTCTGAATCAGATTCGAATGCAGTTCTGACTGCATCTCAGGCGTTTTCTCATATTCAGTCATTTTCTCATACTCGACCGCCGACTCACACAGAATCCGGCAGAGTCCTTTTTCCTTCTGATAGCGGCTGATGACCGTCCGGTGGATATGTACCTTCTGATACTCTCTTTCCAGTTTTTTTCTCAATTCTGTCTCGATCTGAGTCTTCCACTCGCTCCAGTTAAACTCCGGGAAATCTTTTGCAATCTGCGGCAGGCACAGCCGGTCCATTCCCGCCAGCGAACGCGGTTTGGATGCGTCTGGCTGCGTCAAATCACCTTCCGATAAATGCTTTGCCACATACCGAAGCACCTGTACCTCCGGCGTACTCGCCAGCTGCCGCATTTTCCTCTTTATTTTGCGGTAAATCCACCAGACAAGCGCTGCCGCAATCAAAATGCCAATGATCCACCCTATCGTTTCTGTCCGCACCGCTGCCTCTCTTTCTATGTTGCTACACACACACGTGACCAGTAACTTTTCTTTATCTCTATTCACACGCATGGCATACCACAAGCTGATTTTGCCGCTCCCCCTTATTCCAGAACGGCAAAATGCACGCATGATACTTAAACCTGATACTCCTTATTCCGCCTTGCTCGCAGCCTTGTCGCTCATCGCCTTTGAATTTACCATGATCCGCAGATGGGACCCTTCGCCGCATTTGCCCTTCTCATCGTTTACTTCAATATCAAACCACATTTTCCGGCGCTCAATGCTGCGGAGTTTTGCAGTCGCTGTTACCTTCATTCCCACCGGCGTCGGCGCCAGATGGCGGCAGTGAATCTCCGCTCCGACCGTCGTCTGTCCTTCCTCCAGATACGATTT
>ERZ779851.1784-NODE-1784-length-17868-cov-181.277326_pt1 | contig 17868 bp, 17 predicted proteins | sample MGYA00511094_ERZ779851 | MGnify/ENA primary metagenome ERZ779851 (study PRJEB29588, sample SAMEA2155512) | human gut metagenome | biome: human gut; feature: human-associated habitat; material: faeces | place: Denmark | collected 2008/2010 ...
TACCCACATACAGGTCACCATACCGTGATGCCTGCTGGAAAAACTCCACATGACCAGAATGTAGCAGGTCATAGCAACCGCTTACAAAAACTTTCTTCTTCATTTGTTGTTTATCACTAATTATAGAGTCTCCGAAATCAGAATAGGGGAGCAATGCACTTCCACCTCCACACCCTTATACGATGGGAAGTCGATGTGGTGATAGCACGCCTTTTCATGAGGCGAGATAGAGCGGACAAAGGAGATGCCCCGCTTGTCACCCCCTTCCACCCAGATATCAATATCACCAGGAGTCCGGGAATAAGGATGCAGAATCTTAGGAAATCAAAGAATATCTGATGTTGCTTCTCCACCCTATTCCTTCGTCATATTCCAGAGGAACAAAGTATTACCGATGATATATCTTCTCCACATACGCTTAGGCTCCTTGATCAAGCGATAGAGCCATTCCAGACCGTGCTCCTGCCACCAGATAGGGGCGCGTTCAACGGTTCCTGCAAAGAAATCAAAGACAGCACCAATGGTACCTACGTGACAATGGATGTTCAACTCATTCCAATGAGAGTACGTCCACTTCTCCTGCTTAGGAGCCGTCATGCCAATCCAGAGCAGATCAGGGTTGGCAGCATTGATGGCATCAATGATAGCCTTGTTGTCCTCATCCGAAAACTCAGGTTTATACGGAGGCGAATAAGTCACCACCTTCAGGTGAGGATAATCCACAGCAGCACGCTTCACAATCAGGTCGAGTACCTTCTGTGAGCTACCCATAAACATCACCGTACCACCCTTCTTCTCTAGCTTGTTCATCTCGAAGAAGAATAAGTCCCAGCCAGCTATTCTTTCCTTCGGCTGACTCTTAGCCTTAATCCACTTGCACGCCTTCACGATACTCACGCCATCCGGAATCAACACATCACCATTAGTCAGAGCAGCAGCAAAGAGCAGATCCCTCTTTGCGGTGTTAAAAGAGTGCGCATTTACTGTGTTAATGAGCAATTTGCCCTCTGGTAATGAGGCTAATTCCGCCTTACTACCCAAAATTGTTAATGTTTTTAGTCGAAACATAACTGTATTTGAAATAATTTTGTTATCTTCGCAGCCATAAACAGCGGGGTTCATCAGAATCCCATCATTTCATGAACAAGAAACAACGGTTATGACATACGATATTAATACTATATATACGAAGTATAAGCAGCTTACGAAAAAGCAACGTCAGCAACTCCTTGCGGCTCTTCAGTCGCAAGGCATCAACATTGTGAAAATCGAAGCCTACGAATATGCTGATGCCCCAGGCATCAAACATCTGTTTTTCTATTTTGCAGAGGATAGCAGGAAAGCTATTCCCTACTTTATGCTAGATAACGAAGTCTGGGAAAAAATCCTCCAACTTGTATCCTTTACCCATTCAGAACATTATATACCTTAATACCCAATTAAATCCTCTTTCATCTTTGTATGCAGCTCTGTGCCCAAAGCCTCGCTTCTGGATTTGCCAAAGAAAGAATGCTTTAGTTCCTCAACCTCTCCAAATCCCATTCTCTCCATCTCTGCCAACTTATCATCATCGAAGTTTTGTTTGTTCTTCAACAATTGATAAGCAGTAGAATTCAGACTTTGATATCTTTGCTCTAAACCGAGTGTATCTTGATTAACCACCATATTTCCCTCTGTATGGAGCCCGATTTTGAAGTCCGTTTCTGATACGGCAGTATAATTCACACCAATTAGTTGGTTTGAATAGAAATAAGAAAGATTTTCTATATTGGCTTCATAAGGATTAGCTGCTACCGGATTCGTCATTTTCAGCTGATTACAAGATTTGCAACTTGGAATCAAATTGTAAAAACACATAGCCAAAGCTGGATACTCATCACTCCCTTTAGGATAGAAATGGTCAAACTCCATAGTACGTTTCGTCTGAGTACCCAGCATCACTTCAACTACATCCAGAAACTCATGCTCGCAATATGGACAAACCTTCAACTTCATCTTCTCAAACAAAGCATACGAATTATAGGTTTCTTGCCGATCTACATATTTAGAAATACCATTTGAGAATCTGTTTATATACACCTTCTTCATATAATCATATTTCAGCAGCTTAGGGCAATTAGCCACCCAATTGGCAAGAGTCGAGCAATCAGCCAGCACAAATTGTTTGAGCCAATCAAAAGTGTCATGTTTGAAATCATACTCCTTGGCATAACTTTCAAATCCAGGAAGAACTATAACCTTCTGATAAAAGTCCTTACGCTGTTCCTTGCGCATGATATCAGCCACATAACTTTTTACCGCTTCATAATGAAGCTGCTTCAATTCTTCTATATTCGGGAATAATAGTCTTATCATCTTATTGCAACTTTTCCAACAACATTCTAAAACAATGACGAATCAATGTATCACCTATATTCGGAATCAATTGGCGAATCATCGTAAGTTCTTCTTTTTCTGATAAAGAAAGCTCACTTTTCCTAGATACCAATGATTTTAACAGTTCAAACTTATCTTCCAAGAAAATACGAGCCTGTTCCCCGATGGTATATTTCAAAAAGAAGCCATCTGCCATAATACTATGAACATTGGCAGCATAATAAGGTCTCTCACTTTTTGAGATAATACACTTCCCATACTCATCATAGTTCATCTTGATAACCTGGGATGCCATAACATCAGATAGCATAAATGGTGAATGAGTACTAATCAGAACTTGCAATTCCGAATTTGGGTTACGTTTACTTAGCAAGACATTTAGATTTCTGATAAAAGTCCTGCACATTTCCGGGTGCATATAATTCTCAGGTTCATCCAGCAAAAGAATGAGATTGGGCTGAATGGCTTCCGAATATTTCTGTCCTTGCGTCAGTATTTTAACTTTTACTCCATATTCTTCCAACACGCCCCATATCTTAGCATACTGATACTCACCAGAACTAACATATGTCCAATGATAAGGTAACAGACACTCTGTAAAAACACCAATTTCGTCAGGTCGATATTGCTCCATCCGCTCAAACACTTCGCCCATCACAGATTTTTCACTAATATCTATATCCATTACAGGTATAGAGAACTCTGTATCTGTGAAGTATTTGTCATCCATCTTACCTAAAAGGTGAAAAAGATCTCTAATATCAGAACCAATCTGCCAAACAAGTCCTCGATTACTGGTTTCTTCATCAGTATGGTAATCAATATATTGGCATAACCAATCGATACGTTTCAAAATACCCATTTTCTCTCCATCAGGCAAATCTCTAGGGTTTTCAACTCCCAAATCATATACCATGCCGGCATATTTGTAGTATTTTTCAGGAAACTCATAATCTACCTGTTCAGCCCACTTACGCAAATATATGGCAAAATCGACCATCAAGTCGTGTATAAAACGACTCTTGGAAGTAGATTTCTCATCATACTGTACTGGCTTGTCGTATTGCCCGCTACGAAGATTCATTTCCTTTTGCTCTTCCGCTCTATCCTTATATGTCCAATACTCTTTTTTTACCAGTTTTTCATCCAAATCAGAATGGATTTTATTCTGCCAGTTATTCCATTTAATAACCAAAGAGGCCTTTCTTTTAGTACTTTCTTCTGCAAAATGACTCAAGTATTCTTTTAAGAAATCACACTCCATAGAAATGCTAGCTTTACCATATTGAGCAATTATTCTTGGGATAAATGTATCAGTATGATACACCCCTTCCTGCCTTTCATCTTCGTAAGGACAGTTTGCAAAAGCATATCTATCAAAGGCATTGACTATATATGTATTCTCTTTATCATCATTATTAAACGCAGGGGTAGTTGTAATAATATTTTGCCTATCAAAATCATATGTGAAATAATATGCACGTTTCTTATGATCAAGACCTACTTCTTCAGCAAAAAAGGCATTTTCATCATGCATTTTATACAACAACAGATATGCATCACTAGCATCAGACTCTATTCTACGCCACTCGTCCATACCAATCAGCTGCAGGAAATTGGTTTTACCAGACCCAGTTTTTCCGACAATGATCTTTAGATTACTCATGAACCCATTATCATAAATGTAATCCATCAATGGATTCTTTTCCAGCTTTTCAATAAATAGCTTAGAATCATGGTAATGACAAGCGAATTCATCAGAAAGAGATACTTCCTGGTTTTCGATATTGCGGAATTGCTCTATGTAACAATATATCAGTTTCATTTTTACAATTCAGATGCACAAGGCATCATTAACAAATGGGCGTAACCTATCACATTTCAAAAAATTCTCAAGTAATTTTACGTCCCAACAATCTCACTCTTAAAATTAGAAGATAACGTTTAAGTTTTTCTCTCCAAGATTTTAAAGAACTATTATCTATAGCCTGTAATTTCTCTATTGAAGATTTTGCTATTGATTGATATTGAGGAAACAATTTTCTATTATAAACATCCTGAAGGGCAAACAAATACGCCTCATATTTCTTAGGATTCACCGTACCTAGTCCTGTGGCAGACATTGTGTAATAATTCAAATACTCATCAATGTTTGCCAATTTTCCAACGGTTCCCAATTGTAACTCCAAATCCAAATCTTGTCCACCACGTGGAATTCTGTAACCACCTATTTTATCAAAAGCATCTCTACGGAACATCAAAGTTGTATGGGCCAAAGCAAATCTAAAGTTTAATAAAGACTTGACTATATCATCATGCTTTACCGGAAAATGACGGTGCTTATAATATTTGTTTCCATATAAATCATAATGCATCGTTCCCACGCATGAAACATCTAAATGATGATCAAGATATGAAACCTGCTTCTCCAATCTATTAGCAACCATTCTGTCATCATCATCCAAGCGGGCAATATATTGACCAGACGAATTTTTAATTCCGTAATTTAAAGCTGCTCCCAAACCAGAATTAGGGATTCTGAAAAACTTTATACGAGGATCAGAAGAAATGGAAGCTATCATAGGTTTCAAATTTTCTTTCGAACCATCGTCCACTATTATTAGTTCATAATCCTTATATGTTTGATTAAGGATTGATTTTACGGCAGCATCCAACTTTTCTCTATTTGGATTGCAACTTGCCATGATTATAGATACTTTCATTTTACTCTATATAACTTTAAAGAACGAAAACCTGATGCAGTATTATCTACACATATATACTTATTATCATAGCTCCAACGTGGATGCAGATCACATCGGTTTTCATTAAAATATCTAAAAGGAGACCACAAAGTATCCAAAACATACAAACAACACTTTGTTGTATCAAATAGAAAGACATACTGTTTTCGTCCTTTATTAGGATATGTATCTGTTAATATTATCTTTCTATCTTGAGAAAATGAAGGATGCCCATCCTCATCAGGAAGACCTTCAATCATTCGTACCTTTTTAGTAACTATGTTGACCTCCATATACCCCTTCATATTTTTTTCATTCGTAGCATATATAAAGAGGGTTTCAGCATTTTTCCAACAATAATGCGACACATGTCCATAATCAAGCAATGTTTCCAATACATCCGTATCTAAATGATACAACAGCAATCGAGACACAAATTCACCACCCTTCACTTGCCATCTATGAATAAAGATAATTGACTTTTCATCAGGAGTATAAGCTACATGATTAATATAATGCTGAAGTTTCAGATAATCTTTTGGTCTGTAATTAACAACTCGCTCTAATGATAAAATCAGTTTTGAAGTATTTGATTCAACATTTACTTCCCATATACCATCTTTATTCCATTCCATGCTATCTACCTGATAAGGATATCCATATCCTTTAGCATAAATATCTAATCGGAAAAAATTCAAAGAAAGGTATTTTGTATGAGAAGAATTAAAAAAGTAAGCAGAACGGTTGATTTCACGAACAGCAGCAGAGTCTTCTACATCAACTATTACTGTTACATAAGAGTTAGATTCATGATTATATTTATTATAAGACACTTGCGTATCATTTACCCATTGAACCATACACCCCTGCTGCCAATTCCATGCCGTCGTATGTCCTACGACTTTACTTTTTTCTGTATTTAAATCAAAGACACAAACATCAGCGCTATAGCCAGGTTTAACATTATCCAAAACATCTAAATATGCCACTTTCGTTCCAGAAAGATTGATTGGTGATTTATCATAATAACCAAAATAACAATGATGTCCTTTTTTCTTTATCTCAACAACATCCAAGAAATTCTTTTTCTGAAGTCCTTTATATGGAGAAGTTTCAAACAGAGATTGTGCATATCGTACATATAGCAGACCCTTTTTCATTGTAGCAAACAAAAAAGGGTTATTTTTAACAAATCGCTTAACTACACTCATAATTATACCTTCTTTTTACTTAATATTGGAGAAAAGAGCAACACTAATGCCAGTTTTACAGAATCAACAATATTATTTGACTCAAATATTCGATGCAAACTTAACACCTCTTCTAAATGATATTTTTCCAAACATCTCATAAAACTTTTTTTATTTACGTGTCCTCTAAACAAAAGCGATATAAATCGCTTCTGATAATTTGCATAACAATACTTCATTAATGAAGCATGTTTTTCGCTAATCAATTGAAATATTAAACTATGTGCATAAATGATGTTATCTAATCTTGTATCACTCATTCCCAACATAGTTGAAGAACCTTCTGTTTGGATATAATTATAAACAACATCATCAATACAAACAAAATTCTTTGCATTATTTACCATTTCATACATCAATACGAAATCTTCAAAATAGCGCAATCCTTTAACATTACTATACTTATAGTTTTGTAATAGTTCTCTTTTAATCAGCTTACCAACAATATTATGCCTATACTCATTTTTGAGGAGAGACTTCATCGTAGCATTTTGATCTGAACCATATTTTAAAGACGATTTCCAAAGAGAATGAGAACCATCGGCTAATTGAATGTAATCTATTGTACCAGAAACTATATCAGCATTAGTTTGCACAGCCTTTGCATACATAATTTCCAAAGCATCATTAGGCAAATTATCATCAGAATCACAAAAAGTGATATATTCTCCTTGTGCTATTTCACAACCTTCAAAACGAGCATACATAGGCCCACAGTTCTCCTTTAGATCTACTATTCTGATATTAGATTTCTTTTCTGCATATCTTTTAATAATCTGCAAAGAAGAGTCTGGCGAACAATCATTAACCAAAATCAGCTCAAAATCAGACAGTGTTTGATTTTCAAAAGAAGAAATACTGTTTTCTATAAAATGCGCTGCTTTATATACAGGCATAATAATACTAACTTTAACCATACGCCCTAAAATTATCCTTTGAATATTTTATTTATTGCTCTATTCAATGCATTGATAAATCCTCTACCATATACCAAATCCGGCTCCATATAATTGCCTTCTCCCCATTCATTCCAAGACTTCAAAATCGCAATTTTATGTTTTTTATCCTTTATAGCATTTAAAGCTTCCTCACAATGCTTTTCAAAATACTCAGGTGTATTGTTCGTATAAATGACAGCTCTTTCGGAACTTCTTGGGGAATGATCCCATCCTGGTACAATTTGAGGAATAACTTCTTCCTGCACTTCTTTTGGAGTAACAAAATTGTGATAATACTTGCGGTAATCTACTATAAACTTTGGCATATTTAACAAGAAGCCTTTTGCCATTGCTATAGCAGTAAAGAATTTACGCAACAATGCATTGTTTATATTACCTGATGTAAATTTATTATAGTATAAAATACGCTTAAACGTTACTGCATCATACCCTTTAGCCAAAAAATCCTTCTCATTATCTGTTATAGACAAATTTGCGACCAAATACAATCCAGGGAATCCGGCATCTTTTGCCCACTGTTTGAAATTCTCCAGATAATCTTGTGGTAAATGAATCGGATCAAAAATATAAAGAAATGGTTTGCCGTCTATTTTTACATATCTAGGATCTTTAAAAGCTTTAAGCAGAAATTCAAAATGCGCTTTTTGATCTTCAATACCTGGATACGTCTGTTTCATCAACAACTTATCTTTGTCTTTAGAATTCTTATCCCATGTCTTTGCAAACCATGAATGATTTGCCCATCCAAGACAAAATGGAAAATCTGGTTTTCCAGAATTTAAGACTTCATCAAAAATATCAGCAATCAATCGTTTACCATTACCAAACCAATAATGCCAATAACAAAAAGCTGTTACACCAGCTTCCTTTGCCAATTCAGCCTGCTGCTCTCTAACTATAGGCAAACGCAAATCATAATAGCCTAATTCTGTAGGAACTTTTGGCTGATTATGACCCTTAAACAAAGGCTTTGCCTTACCTACATTAGTCCACTCTGTAAATCCCTTTCCCCACCATTCATCATTTTCCTTAAATGGATGGAATTGAGGAAGATAAAATGCAATAATCTCTGGTTTCATATTTTATATTTATTTAATTTCTATACCTAATTTTTCTATTTTTTTTCTTATGCCGTTGCTCAATAAAGGTATTGAGAAAAATAGTCTTTCCTTCGCTCTGCTTGCTGCTACATAGTAAACTCTATGCGATTCATTATTCAATAAATCGGGATGCAAGAAGAAATCAAGTGCCTTTTCATCACCAAGACAAACCATGACATTATCGAATTCGTCTCCCTTTGCCTTGTGAATAGTCCTTTGAATACCATCATCATCTTCGTGATTTACACACATAGCAAGCTGAGAATATTGATGACTATTGTAAAATGTTTGTGCCTGTCCTTTTTTCAACGTTGCCATACTTAGTCCAAACGTAATATTAAGATAGTCGTAAAATTCATACAAAGACATTTTACTGATATCATCATAAAAAGACAGTAATCTCTGTATTTTAACAACAGCATCCTTGATATCAACATCCAATCTTGCAAGCAAATCGAAAGCTTTTTTAAAATTCTTAGCTTTAGCATGCTCTAAAGCCTTGATATAGGTTGCTACAACTGTCTTTCTTTCTTCATTTGAATCGATAATATTATCAATCAAATGCTTATCTTGGGCATTCGCATTCATCATTTTCTTCAGAGAATTCGCATTCAAGTTGTCGTATGACAAAGCATAAACATCTGTGCCTATTATTTCTTGGACTTTTTGATAATTGTCAATGTGACTACCTACCAATAATGCAGGAACTTCACCTTGGACAGTTCTATGCGGTACTTGCTGTAAATCTCCACGTATAGAGTTTAGAAAATCGACTATTTTTATAGTACTTCTTCTATTTCCGCTTATCACATATTCTTGTAAATGAGGAAGAGCAAATGTGTTGAACTGGGTAACATCTGCTCCTAGAAATTGATAGATAGACTGAGCTGGGTCACCAATCACACCTATTATCGAACCACGTTCAGACAGTTTCTTGATTAGTCCAACCTGTATCGGATGAGAATCTTGAAACTCATCAATAAACAAGAAAGGAAATCTTCGAGCTATAACTTCCTGAATGAATGGTATTCGTTCAAACAATCTGTATGCAAAATAGATAACATCATCATAATGCATCAGTCCCTTAGCCCACGCTTGCTTTTTATAGGCAAGATAAGTTTTTGAAGAAAGGAATGTTCCCCTAGCATTTGCTTTCATGGCACGTTTAGGTTTACATACAATATCACCATGCTCGTCAATTCTCCATCTTGCATTTCTTATGGCAAACTTCAAAAGATCATCTTTTGCATATTGCTGATTACTTTCTTTCTTAATAGCTTCCAATGTAGGATATGAAAAATCAAACCTATCATCCTCACCTTTCAGCAAATCAAGGTTGAAGCCCTCATCATCAGCAATAAGCCAAAGATACGGCTTTACAATGTTATTATAAAAGAAGCTATGTATCGTACATACCTCAACACCTTTCGTTGTCAATCCAAGTCGGCGCACAATAGTATCGACGCCTACATTAGTATAAGTGATACATGCTATCTTTCCACACTTTCCCAACCTGTCAGAATGTGCTAAAACATTCTTTATATGATTTATAAGCCAATGTGTCTTGCCTGCACCCGGCCCTGCCGTGACCTTAAAATGGCAATCTACAGGTATTCTGTCTTCTGAATTTATTTCAGTAACCATATCAGTGCATCTTGTATATATTTAGGAACATTGAATACTTTCTTCTCTGGATCATCATCAGCCAATTCGAAATTGTCTTTTAGCGCAACACTCAATTCCAGGGCATTTTCTCCTTTGCCTACCGAATTGAGGTATCTTGATGCTACAATAGCCTTCATCTTCTCTTCATCAGACCATGATGACAAATTAACAGAAGCTACTATACGATTATTCTCTTCGGAACTTCTCATTTCATCAATCATGTCTGCTAAAGATTCTTTACTCATTAACTTTTTCAACTCTCGCTTATTGGACATGGATTCAGTTAGCAACAGTTCTAATTTCGGATTATACAAAACAAGATCATACTCAAAAGTTTTACCTTTATCCTTATCCTGACTAAACACCCTTATGCTCTTATGAGTTGAATATTTACGTATTTCTTCCTTGGCATTAATACTATATTCATAGTTTTCAGGATTAATCCCAATCTCATAAGGATAACACTGCTTAAACTTTCCACCTATTTTTTTCTTTCTTACAGGGTCTCTGTCCGTTATGCAAACAACTTTTGTTGGTATTGCAAAATGAGACTCTTGGATATCAAACAACTTGAGAAAATGTTTGAAATAGCGATTACCGACACTGACGATTGCGACATGTTCATCTTCTAAGGAGAAGCCCATATAATTTGCCATTACTGGCAAGAGCAACTCTTCCGCCAACCCTTCTACCATGATGACCTTGTTTGCAAACAGCATATCCGACTTGGTTGCATCAAGGAAACGTTGTACAAATTTCTTCGACTTTATTCCTTCGTCATCATCAGTAAATACTCGACCAGGATAACAAACCGATGTTGTGCCTGGAGTGTCGGAATGAAGACAAATCATCTCCTCCAAAAGAATGGCAGAAGTAATCTGAGTAGAATGAGTAGTAACAAAAATCTGTCGAGCCCTATGATATTTCTTATAGTTATCCTTAAGAAATTTTAAAAACTTATATTGCATAGATGGATGCAAATGAGCCTCAGGTTCCTCTATAAGCAAAATCGGAAACTGTTTTGCACTACTCCCTAAATAATTGCCATCGGTATCAGCTTGCATTTTTGCAAGTAAGAGAGAGATAAATATCAAATTGTTGTAGCCAAGTCCATTATTCTGGATAGGCACATCAAAGCCTGTTGTATACTTCACTATCAAGCGAAGGGCATTGAAAAGGTCATAATCACTAAATATCCCAGAGAAGTCTGGTTCTGCACCATTAAAAGATGCGCCCGTATTCTTGGCATATTCAAGCATTGTATCTTTTCCTTTGCTCAAACGTTGCTTCAATATTTCAATAAGTTCATCTGCCTTTTGAGATGTCTCATTTTCTTTAGTTTCAATCTGGTCTTTCTTATCTTGTTCAACCAAATCTGAATCCGATTTTATTTCATAGTCTATGAAGAATGAAAGAACGTCATGAAGCAATTGACTGCGAGAGGAAAACAAATCCATCCTCTACATTACGCAACGCACCAAGAAATTGAAAATCGAATTTATCAATATTCTCACTTTCTGGTTTTGAAGGATGAATCAAATCACCAGCCAATAACGAATACGTATAATATCTTATGAATTTTCTTTCTATGATGGTCCAAACTTCATGAACGTCTTCCAAATTCTTGACAGCATCTATATATTCCTCTTCTTTTCCTTCTTGTAAAGCAAAGATGTATGTTAGTTGAGCCTCATAGTCAGTATCCATTTTTATCAACCAGTTAGCAACCATACGCAGGTCGTCAACTTGCTCATCCTCTTTACTTTTAGCCAATACTACAGAGATTTCCACTTTTGGAGGATGAGACTTCAGAACTTCTAACTTTGTATTTTTACAAAAGTCGCTAGTCTGTAATCTGCGGCATCTGCAATGAGGTTCTAACACAAGCTGCATAGCTCTCAACATATTACTTTTGCCCGCATTGTTGTGGCCAATCAGCACGTTGATGCCTTCATGAAACTCCACAACATTTTCACCAAAATTGCGGAAACCTTTGATTGTTATATTTTTGATGTACATAGGCTACATTTCATGAAAAGATTTTAATATTCTTGCAGGATTACCACCTACAACACTATAGGCAGGAACATCTTTCGTTACAACAGCATTAGCTGCCACAACCACTCCATCCCCAATAGTTACTCCTGGTAGAATCGTTGCTTTATCACCAATCCACACATTGTTGCCTATGATAACAGGTCCTTTGGAGGTAACAGACCGTTTACTTGGTGGCATGCAAAGACTGCCATAATCTGTTTGACCATGAGAATTATCGGTTATAGTCACAAACTTTCCTGTTAAACAATTATCACCAATTACAACCCTATTTGCACATGTAATATGATTATATGCGCCAAAAGCACAATGCCTTCCTATTTTCAAGAAAGGCTTGCAGGAGCAATTCTCTGTACGCCAAGCTGTGAGCCAAATATCCTTACTAAAATTTGTATACTCTCCTATATGAATAAATTCCGGGCAATTAATCATACCAATCTTAATAAAGAAAACACCTTGACCACACTCCGCCATCTTTGCTGCTATCCATTCAGACCGTATAACCTGACATTTTTGCCAAATCGTCGACCAAAGATTCCATCGCCAAAAGCGTGATTGATAACGAATCAAATAATAAAGAAACTTTTTCATTTTCTAATTAATTCCTTATAACATTTTAATAACTGCTGAAGAATATGTTCAGGATTATGTCTCTCTAATGCATGTTGACGAGAATGTTCAGAATAAGATTTCATTCTATCATTATTTGTTGCCAATTCCACAATAGCATTGGCTATCTGCCAAGGATCATTGGCAGGAAGCAAGTCACCTTCAACACCATTACGAACCAAAGTAGCAATTCCGCCTACCATAGTTGAAACAATCGGCATACCAATCATCTGCGCTTCACAAATGGAATTTGGACTATTCTCTATATACGCAGTATGTACATACATTGTAGATTGACACATTTCGTCAATTAATCTCTCAGGAGTACAGAATCCCAGAAACTGGATGTTATTCTCTACAAACTTCAACTTCTCCTTAGACTCTACCACTTGCATTAGCTCCTCACCCAAGCTACCAGCTACATGCCATTCAAAATCAACTCCAGCCTCTTTCAATACATGAGCAGTCTTAAGCATCACATCAACTCCTTTCCAAAAAGAGGAGCATCCTGTAGTTAGCAATCTTAATTTTGCATTAGCAGGCGGAATTTTCCATAATTTCTGGGAATGCAGGAAATCAGGACGTAAAGCCTCTTCTACATGATGATATGTAGCGTTTTTTGTGAGCATATTAACCAAAGCTTTATCCCAACATGTTCTGCCCATAAAATGGTGAACAATCTTCCAAATTCGCTTTTCCATATCAAGGCGAGATTTTTCCCTATTGAATCCCGTAAAACGATGCCAATCTTTACGCAAGTTTAGACCAGCAGCTTTCACCATTGTATATCCATTATATTTAGGTGGATAAAGCGCATTATCATAAGGAATTATACTGCCCTGAATATGAACAACTAAAGGTATATCTGTATATTGAGCCAACAAACCAAAAGGCCACTCATTTCCAAATACTTGAATCACATCTGGCTTGTATTGTTCAATTACTTTCCTCCCTTGTTCTATAACCTTTCGCTCATTAATGGTCCAAGTATGTTGTCCCACTTTTTGTTCCCAAAACGAATATTGGGTAATCATTGGAATATAAGTGACACCTTCAACAATCTTCACATCTGCAGGCACATGACTTTCAAAAGCTATATAAAGTTCTATGTCATTGCTAGTTGCAACGATATTTTCCAATGCATCTTGCCAACCAGCAGTTACATGTCCTGTATTAAGGTACCGTGAAGGAGTAGATATTTCAAACCAAAGTACTTTCATTTAATATTTATTTTATTTGACGGTTCTTCACTATTAACAGATTTATCTTCCAATAAGATAAATGTATAAAATAATATGAGATATTTCATATAGCCATACTCACCAGTAATAACAGAATAAGCTAAATAATATGTGGTAAGCGTGATTGCAAAAATCACAATCTCTTTATTTTTAGAAATTTTTGCGGTATTTTTGAATAATTTTATCAAGAAAATGCCCCAAATAATAAATCCTATAAAACCGCTATTACAAAGTATAACATATATAAGACTCTCAAAAGCAAGTATAACTGGATGGTCACCAAAATTAGTTTGATACCAACCTACCCATGCATATCCTTTTCCAAACAACGGATTATTACGTATTTCAGCTAAGCAACCTTCCAACTGCATTAATCTCAATTCCCAAGATGAGCCAGAAACATCAGATTTCTTATCTGAAAAAATTGATTCAACATAGCTATTTAATTCAGGAATAGAAGAAATAACTGCATATACCAAGCAACCCACAATAGCTACTTGAACCATTAACTTTACTTGATGGTTAAGCAGTAAAAACACTAAAACTGTTGCAAAGAATGCACCAATAGGACTACGAATACCACAAAGGAAAATTGCAGCAATAATACCCAACATCAAAATTACCCATATATACTTTTTAAAATAATCTCTTATGGTATAAATATAGATAAAGGCCATACCTAAGAACAAGCCATACGTCATAGGATGACCAAAGACAGATGATATTCGTCCAAACATTCGACCGCCACCAACTTCGGCATACGACTCATTCCAAACTTCACCATTGGCAGCCATAAGCACCATTTGATAAGGATTTTGACCATTTGTTGTTGTCAAAAACAAACCATAACCAAAGGCTATACAAATACTAATGACTACAGTTTTCTTTAATTGTTCCCCTAGTTTTGGATCTTTCGCAGAATAATTCCAAATGACAAATGGTAAAATCAAATATGTCATCAACTGCAAACGAAAGTCATTAAAAGCATAATCAAAAGGAACACCTTCCTGGAAAGGCATCTCCATCAACTGGGCTATAAACAAAAATAAGAATGGCGTATATGGTTTAAAACTCAATGAAACTTTATTTCCTTTTTTGTAAGACAAGAAAAAAGCAACCAATAACAGAACATTCACCATATTCCATTGTAAATTAATACCCAAGTTTATATTCATATAGGGCACAAGTATCATATATGCCACATAAAGGCAGATACCCGTACGCAATTTTACGAAGAACATAAGGATAATCAAAGCTACCCAAAGTCCTTGAATTAATGATATAATTTGCATATAAGTTTATTCTAATTCATATTTCTCCAAATACCTTTTCATATCAAGGTCTTCGGAGATTTTTAATAATAACAAAATGAACAACACGAGAATCTGCAAATAGTTATGCAAATGTCTCTCTTCAGAATAAGACGGAGTTGTTCAGTGCGTATAGTTGTTGCGGATGGCAGGACCATTCGTAAACTTCTCATTGTTCAAGTAATAACTGAAATAATCTCTTTCCGCGGGGGACAGAAGATGAGCATCAAACTCTATCCACCCTTTGGAAACCATCTCATAAAGAATTGCACGTTCTTTCTTTGGATATCCCCAATAAGAACATGCTCTATACTCATATAGATGTTTTAAGACTTCTATCTCTTGCATCTTCTGGCATCGCCACACTCCGTCTTCCCCCTTTGTGAGATAGCCTTTATCCAACAAACTGTCTATATAAGGCTTCTGATAGTTCTCATAGTCATCATATCTCACATCAATACCACTTACCAAAAGCTCATAATAATTCTTGAAATGCGCATCCTTGCAGGGATCCACGAAAAAGAGCATGCTCTGACTTCCGAAAAAGAGAGCAATCAATGTTCTTGTTTCCTCATTTTCCTTGTTCAATACGCAATAACGACGAGCGACAATACTTCTTGTAGCAGTAAGTTTCCCTGGTGGAGTAGCTCTATGATGTCCTTGTCTATCATACCATTATTTGATACATTTCAAGATAGTCATTGATGACAGTAGGCTGCCCCCTTTTTCATACGACTCTACAACATCCCACATACGGTCGATATGCATCGGAATGCTCAAATGATGCGTGCTATAGCAATGAACTCGCTCCGTGGTCATAGGCTTATTGTTTCATAAAATCAGAACATCTTTTATCTAATGCTTCAAACAACTTAATCCAATCTTTTTTATTCTCAGGACGATTATTTTTATTAATTGGATAATTGAAGGAAAATTGCGGTTCCACCTTACCTTCTTTACATGTTATGACATTAAACAAATTCTTCAACCCTTTTAAACGACACTGACTTACCTCTGCATCATCATCCATTTCCGTATAAAAGACTGGAGTTTCAACACCCAAACATGGCAAAGCACAATGAATTCGAGATGTAATTACCAATGAAGCTTTAGCATAACCTTTGATTAAACGTCGCGCCTCTTCCAATCTTTCAAAATCATCCTTGAAATGGTCTTGATAATAAGGAGACTCTTGAGTTAAATAAGTAGCATTCAATAAAATATCTTTATCAAAAACTTTTGAATACTGCTTAAAGAAAGCTACTATATACAGAAGGCGTTTCTTACCCATTTGACCAAATAGAAATCTCTGGCTCAAGAGTTTTTTGAGAGAATTGAAATGAAACAATGCGAATATTAAAGCAAAAAAGAAATTAACATATGAAACTTTTACCTTTATTTTTGGATCGACAATATATACTTTGCCATCATTTGCTTCTGTCTTAAAAGTTTTCCCCAAAGTAAGGGTCATACAACCAGAAAAGTAGGCATCTATTCCATAACTTTTCAAGGTATTCATCGTATCATAATCTCTACAACCTATAGGTTCATGCGATTTCAGATATTCTATGCTTTCGGGACTTGTTAACTTTTTCTTTGCTAACAAGTTTAAATGAAATGCGACAAACAAAGGATTTATTTTCGAAGATGGTGGCCAATTCTTAGGGTTATGCATATACCACCCATTCATTATCATTTTTGCTTCTTCTCCATCATAGTCTTTCAAATCCTCGTCTCTATCTAAAAAGCCATCAACACGAGGATAATATTGAGCAGAAGCCAAAGCTTGCACATAATCACCAATATTTACAGATTTTAGTTTCTCATTTTTTGAAACTGATAATAAAAAATATTTCATACTATTCTAATTATTTTTCACCAATTATAAAATTCAAACTTAATTTTCTTACTATATATATGACACTTAGACTTATGGAACCACAAACGAAGAAATTAACCAATAGCATTACTACAGGAAAAGAATTAGGATAAAGCATATACATGAAATATATCAAAGGACTATGGAACAAGTATATCCCATAGCTATCTCTGCTCAACCTATAAAATATCTTTGTTTTGCCTAAAGGCATTATATTGTAAAATCCCAAACAACAGCAAAGTGCCATCATGACAAATAGACTATGTTTTATTAATCCACCATTACTAATAACTAAACTTAATCCCATAGGTATCAAGCAAAGCAATAAAGCTACCTTTTTATTAATACATATTTTGTTTCTATAGAAACATATTATATATCCAAAGATAAAATAAACATAGTACAGACAGAATTGAGATAATGAGAAGACTGAAGGAACTCTATTTGACACAACAGAAAGAACGATAGCAATTAAAAACATCATTTTTCTGTTTCGCCCCCCCAGCCCGTCCGAGAACGGCCGTTTTGGGGTGTGTCACATAGGGTAGAACCGCTATCACGACTCCACCTAAGCCCCTCTAAGGGCATATATTTTTTCATCTTAAAATTTTGTTTTATGTTAAATAATTCGTCATAAGGGCTTAAAAAGGCCGATATGAACACTAATAGAGCGTGTTTTT
>ERZ779851.1795-NODE-1795-length-17813-cov-5.895033_pt1 | contig 17813 bp, 16 predicted proteins | sample MGYA00511094_ERZ779851 | MGnify/ENA primary metagenome ERZ779851 (study PRJEB29588, sample SAMEA2155512) | human gut metagenome | biome: human gut; feature: human-associated habitat; material: faeces | place: Denmark | collected 2008/2010 ...
AAAGTTACAGTGCTTTTTACGTAAAACCGATACTCTCTTATCGCGAACCGGCTAACTGCCTCTTGTTTTTATGTGGTGCATTTTATTTTTTCCGCCTTTTTGGCCGGGCGGCAACAAAGGAGCGCGATGACTGCGCTGTTTGCGCTGACCGCCGCGACGACCGCAATGTCCGACGCGTTAAAAAGCTGTTCCAAAATTGCCGTTGCCGCCACGGGTGCGGCGAAAAGCAGAAGCTTGTTCCAAAGCGGGCCGTTTAGCATACCCGGCGCGCCGTGTTTTTACTCATTTTGTTCTTCCTTTCTGTTTGCCTGCATATTATAGCACTTTTGCGCGAGTAATGCAATACTATTGCATTTTTTACCCGAAAGTGCTATGATAAATGAAGTGACAAAAGAAACGGAGACTTAAAAATGTTTGGACTCGGAACGGTTATAAATTCGCTTGCCATTATCGCCGGCGGCATCATCGGCCTTTTTGCCGGAAAGCTTTTTAAAAGTCAGCTTCAGGACGCATTAAAAAAAGCTTCGGGAATGAGCGTTATTTTCATTGCCGTTGCCGGTGCGATGCAGGGAATGCTTAAAATAGAGGACGGGAAGATCGCCTCCGCACGCTCGATGCTTATCGTGCTTTGCATCACGCTCGGAACTATGACCGGCGAGCTTTTGGGAATCGAAAATGCGTTTGAAAGGTTCGGCGAGTGGCTTAAGAAAAAGACGGGCAACGCCTCGGACATAGGGTTTGTGGATGCGTTTGTCACTGCGTCACTCACGGTTTCAATCGGCGCTATGGCGATCGTCGGCGCGTTGCAGGACGGGCTATCCGGCGATTACTCGACGCTTGCCGTCAAGTCGGTATTGGACTTTGTGATAATCCTTGTCATGGCGTCGTCCATGGGCAAAGGGTGCGCATTTTCGGCAATCCCGGTTTTCGTTTTTGAAGGAGCGATGACGCTTTTGGCACATCTGGTCGCGCCCGTTATGACGGATACGGCGGTGGAATATCTTTCGCTCATCGGCTCGGTTCTGATCTTCGGGGTCGGCATAAACCTGCTATTCGGCAAAAAGGTCAGCGTTGCGAATATGCTCCCCTCGGTTTTATTCGCCGTCGCCGCGGCATACCTCCCGTTCGGGTTTTAATTAAAAAATTTCGTTTTTCCCTATCCTTTAAAAAAAAGGACGGGGCGCGTTAATAAAATATATTATATAATTAATGTAGCAAGGAGACCAAAATGGAAAACACAGAGCAGATCAAGACCTACAAATGCCCGTGCTGTGGTGCGTCGCTCATTTACAAGGGCAACGCATTGCACTGCGATTCATGTTCCAATGATTTCGACACCGAGACGCTGGAGCAGATCGCCGAGGGGCAGAATGAGACCTCCGGCGAGTCGAAATTTGACTGGGCGCATTACGAGCCGAGGGACTATACCGATTCGGAAAGCACCAATCTTTCAGGCTACACCTGCCCGTCGTGCGGAGCCGAGATCACGGGCGGCGAGGCCATGGGCGCGACGGTGTGCCCCTACTGCGGAGACGCGACCATAATAAAGAGCCGATTTGAAGGAACGCTCCGCCCGGACTGCGTCATTCCGTTCAAGCTCGACAAGAAGGCGGCCATGGCGGCGTTTGAGAACGATTTTAAGAACGCGCCGTTTTTGCCGGACGAATTTAAGTCGCGCAAAAAGATCGAGGAAATGGCCGGGCTCTATGTGCCCTTCTGGCTTTTTGACTGCGACTGCTCGGCGGCGATCTCTTACGACGCGCACCGCGTGAAAAGCTGGAGCGACAGCGACTATGACTATGTGAAGACCGACTTTTTCAAGCTCTACAGAAGCGGAAGCATCGCCTTTTCAAATATCCCGGTGGACGGTTCTGAAAAGGTGGACAACGCCTATACCGAGGCGGTCGAGCCCTTTAATTATGCCGACGCGGTGAACTTTGACGGCGCATATTTATCGGGCTACCTTGCCGATAAATACGACGTGACGGCCGAGGACTGCGTGCCCAGAGCGAACGAGCGCGTGAAAAACTCCGTCGAATCCGCCTTCCGTGAGACGACGGGCGGCTACTCCTTCGTCACGCCGGACAGTTCGAGGATCGGCTTTTCGAACGGCAAAATAAGATATGCGCTGCTCCCGGTCTGGATGCTCAACATTAAATACATGGGTACGAACTATAAGTTTGCAATCAACGGGCAGACGGGCAAGGTCGTCGGCACATATCCGACGGACAAGAAAAAGAAGTGGCGCTATTTCGGCAAGGTTGCGGCAATCGGATACGTCATTGCCGCACTCATCGCCTTTTGGCTGTTACACTAAGGAGGGGACAAAATGAAAAAACTTATTGCTTTTATTCTGCCGTTTCTTTGCTTTTTCTCCGTTCTGCCGGCCTTCGGCGAGTGTGAAAACCTCCCGATCGCCGATAACGCCGCGTTCTTAACAGAGGAGGAAAACAAAGAGCTTTCGGAGAAGATTGATGCGATCCGCACCGAGTTCGGGTTCGACGTCGCGGTCTATACCGAATCGGCCTTGGAGGGCGAAGCCGAGGCGAGAGCCGACGACATCTTTGACTATGGCGGATACGGCGACGGCGAGGGTGCGGACGGCATACTTTTATACATATCGGCCGATCCGAGATCGTATTACTTTACGACCCACGGCTCGGGGCTTTACGCGTTCAACGACGACGGGCTTATCTATCTTGAAGACGAGATATTGCCCTATCTTAAGGATAACGACTATTATTCCGCTATCGAGCGCTATGCCGAGTGCGCCGGAGAGCTTTTGACGCTCTATTCGGAGGGCACGCCCTACACCGCGGACTATATAAGCGAGGAGGACGAGCGCACATATACGGTCATCGTCATCGCAGCCGCAGCGTTGATTCCGCTTTTGATAGCGTTCATCGCTATGAAAATAAAATCGTCAAAAATGCACACGGCAAGGCACAACGACTATGCCGCAAACTACGAAAAGCCCGGAAGTATGAAACTTTCTCAGTCGCACGACGTATTTTTATATTCGACGACGCAGAGAACGAAAAAAGTCAAAGTCGAAGCCCAGCCGGGCACGAGCCACACCTCTTCATCGGGGCAGAGCCACGGCGGCCGGGGCGGAAGCTATTAATCGGAATATTGAAAGGAGACAGTTACTATGGGATTATTAAAAGCAGGCGCAGGCGCTCTCGGCGGCGTTTTAGCGGATCAGTGGAAGGAATTCTTCTATTGCGACAGCCTTGACTCAGACACGCTCGTCGCGAAGGGTGAAAAGAGGGTCGGCAAGAGAAGCTCAAACACCAAGGGCACGGACAATGTCATTTCGAACGGCTCGGTCATCTCGGTCAACGAGGGGCAGAGCATGATAATCGTGGAATCCGGCAAGGTCGTTGAATTCTGCGCGGAGCCCGGCGAATTTGTGTATGATTCGTCGACAGAGCCGAGCATTTTCTGCGGAAGCCTCGGCGAGAGCATCAAGAAAAGCTTTGCCGAGGTCGGCAAGCGTTTCACCTTCGGCGGCGACGCTGCGAAGGATCAGAGAGTTTATTATTTCAACACGAAGGAGATCACCGGCAACAAGTTCGGAACTCCCGCGCCCGTGCCCTTCAGAGTCACGATAGACGAGTCGATGAACTACAAGCTTTCAGTCGATTTAAGGTGCAACGGCGTGTATTCCTACAAGATCGCCGATCCGCTTCTTTTCTACACGAATGTGAGCGGCAACGTCGAGTATACATACGATCGCTCGGAGCTTGACGAGATGTTAAAGAGCGAGCTTTTGGACGCGCTCCGTCCGGCGTTCGCCAAGGTCTCGGCGATGAAAATTATGTACTCCGAGATCCCGGCGCACACGAAAGAGGTCACAAGCGCACTCGCCGGCGAACTCAGCTCCGAGTGGAGAGAGAAGCGCGGAATCGAGCTTTATGCGGTCAGCATCAACGGCGTGTCCATTCCGGACGATCAAAGAAAGAAGATCACCGAGTGGGAGGAAAACCTGATGACCATGAACCCGAACATGGCGGCTTCGCGTATCGTCGGCAGTCAGGCGGACGCGATGCGTACCGCGGCAGGCAATCCGAACGGTGCGGCGGCCGGATTCTTCGGTATGGGCATGGCGGGAAATGCCGGCGGTGCAAACGCGGCAAACCTCTTTGCTATGGGCGCGAACACGGAAAACAGCGCGCCGAAAACCGGCTGGACGTGCTCCTGCGGCGCGGTCAATACGGGTAAATTCTGCTCCGAGTGCGGAAAGCCTCAGCCCTCGGGCGGATGGACGTGTGAGTGCGGCACGGCGAACACCGGCAAATTCTGCTCAAACTGCGGAAAGCCGAACCCCGGCGCGGCACCGAAATACAAGTGCAATAAGTGCGGTTGGGTTCCCGAGGACCCTGAAAATCCGCCAAAGTTCTGCCCCGAGTGCGGCGACGCGTTCGACGGTAACGACAGAGCTTAAGACAAAATAAAACCGCGCCTAATGCGCGGTTTTGTTGTATAAAGTGGATCAGATGTGCGGATAATTTGTACGGGACCGGTTCGCACGGCTGAGAATTCAAAATGGTGCTTCCGAATATCGGATGAGCTACGAGCAGGCGCTGGCCGCATATAAGATGGCCGTCGCCGGGATCCTGTAAAAAAGAGGGGGCACTTTTAAGGTGCACCCTCTTAAATTTCGGGTATGATATGGCATATGTACTGGTTTTGTAAAAAATGTTAAAACGGAAAGGATAAAAATGCCTCTTTTGTAATAATCGATAAACTGTAAAATATTGCTCCCGAACTTACCGCCGAATTACTTGACAATAAAAAGTCGATATGATAAAATAAATGTAATTACAGCACGGATATTGTTGAAAGCATTTGTGGTATAAGAGGAGTAATGATGGAAACGGCGGTTGAAAATAACGAATTTGAAAAAGTTAATATTGTGCCCGGGGCGCAGAGTGAGGGCAATACCGCGTTGATCATGCCTTATGATTACAAGGAAGATGAGTATTACGTAATCGAGTTGCCGAAAAATCTTAAGGAGAAACCGGTGTACGATTTTCTTAAAAGGGCGTTTGACATTGTCGCATCATTTATTGCACTTATTATCCTCGCGATTCCGATGCTTGTTATCGCCGGAATAATTAAGGTGACGTCGCCGGGGCCGGTTCTGTATAAGCAGGAAAGACTCGGGCTCAACGGGCTGAAATTTAATATATTAAAGTTCCGCTCGATGTATGTGGACGCGGAAAAAGCCGGAGCCAGATGGTCCGACGGGGATAATGACGAACGTATAACGCCGTTCGGCCACATACTTAGAAATTTCAGGCTGGATGAGCTTCCCCAGCTTTTATGTGTTCTTAAAGGAACGATGTCGTTGATTGGGCCTCGTCCTGAAAGAGAGTGCTTCTATGACAAATTTGAACAGCATGTTTTCGGATTTTCAAACAGATTGGCTGTAAAACCGGGAATCACCGGCCTTGCGCAAGTGTGCGGAGGGTATGATCTGGCGCCACACGAGAAAGCGAAGTACGATATGGAGTACATAGGTAAAAGGTCGATCCTTTTTGATATAAAGATCATGCTAAAGACAGTCGTGGTCATTTTTACGCAAGACGGCGCAAAGTGAGACGGTGCGGTTGAGAGGAGCCGAGGGGCTTGGACTTGTAAGCTTGTAGGCGAAGGTTTTAATCCTGTTTATGCCTGAAAGCACCGAGGGAGTTTCTGAGGGTCAAACCACTGCAATGAGTGGAGAAAACCACTAAATATCGATGATTTTACACATTTTCAACTGCTAAAAATTGGAAGAAATTCCAGAGTGGAATCGGGTATAAATGCAGTTCTTACAGTAGCGTCAAGCACATAACTTACTGTAGCGAGTGATAGTGTCATCAGGGCTAAAGACAGCGGTTACCGTTGCGTAAATTTGTCGAAGAAACGTTTATTGCTGCGGTACAAGACAAGCGGCAGTGTGACTCACACTGCTGAAGACGATTAGTAGAGCTTTATAATGAATAAACGGCTCAAGTGCAAATATGAGGTGATATTGTGAAAAACAAAGAATCAAACTTTCAGATTCTAAAAATAGCTGCGATGCTCATGATTGTTTCACATCACCTTGTGGCAAAGAATGCATTTAACATTGACACGCAGGTTATAGGAATAACAGGTAATAAACTTGCATTGCAGATACTAGGGAACAACGCTTTTATTGGCAATAACCTGTTCTTTTTGGTTTCGGCGTGGTTTCTGAGCAAAAAACCAGATGAAAAGGTAGATCTCAACTATTCGGCAAGGTCGTGCTGGAAAATTGAAAAAACGGTTTTATTTTACGGACTCTCAATGTGTATTGGCGCATTTATTTTCGGGGGGCAGAGCAAAATATTACTGCTCCAATCTGTATTTCCAACACTGACAGGAATGTGGTGGTACCCAACAACGTACATGATTTTTCTTTTGATCTGGCCTTTCTATCACAAAGCACTTATGGGATTCTCTGTGGATGTCCTAAAGCAGTTTACGACAGTCATGCTTGTGATTTGGAGTGTTTCAACAATTGTTCCGTTTGTTAATTGGGGCGCTAATAACTTGCTTGCGTTTTTAATGCTGTACTCAATTGTGATATTGATTAAAAGAATGGGAATAACGTATGAAACTCATAAATCAGAATTCAAAGCACTGGTACGGATTCCGTACATCGTTGCAATTATAAGTATTATTGTACTTGATTTAGTAGGAAAAAAGATATCCTCTGCTGCAGAGTATAGTTGTTATTTCATGCGTGGAAATTATCGTCCTGTTTCTATGATGGTATCGATTGGACTCTTTATGTGGGGACCTTCATGGAAGGTAAGGACCAACAAAGTACTTGACTATTTGGCGGAAGCAACTTTTGGAGTGTACCTGTTCCATATGTATCCGGCTAATATGACGTATCTCTTTGAAAAGTTGTTTTCACTTCAGAAAGTGATTGAAAAACCATACGCCGTTTTATGGGTTGTTGCAGTTACCGCTATTATTTTTGTGACAGGAGTTGCAATTGACTCGTTGCGAAAGGCGATGTTCTATAGCTGTGAATTTATGACAAATTGGATTCGAGCAAAAAATAACTCAGCGTGTAGCTGAGAAAATGTGGCTCAGACTCTTTGAGAATGAGTCTGGGCTGTTTTAGTGGGAGAGGAATTCGAGATGAAAAAAGTACTTCTTGTGACATTCTCAGACAATGCGGATCATCAGGATACGTTGTTTGGAATGTACGAAGAAATGAGAAATCGAAGTGACTGGGATGCTTACTTGCTTTGCATCAAGACTCCGAAGGTGGAACTCCAGAAATCAGATCATACATGGCTGGTTGATTGCCCGGAAAGGCCTGGTGTGACAAAGAAAACGTTCAATCTCCCATTGTTGGCTTCGATAATTCATCATATCCGTAAGGAACATTTTGATGCGATTTATTTTGAAAGCCTGCATACTTGGAATCTTCCGATTATGCTAATGTCTGGAAAAGCCAAGACCTATCAGGTGATTCATGAGGTTATCCCACATGAGGGAGACAGTCAAGTTAAGATGGTCGATTTGATGAATAAGGCTGTGGTCAAGTTTGCAGACACAATTGTGCTGCGTAATAAAACTTATATTCAAGATATGATTGACCGCTACGGAATCAGCGCAGACCGTGTAAAGTATCTGGAATTGTGGCGTAGATATCCGGCATATACGACACCAGTACATAGTGGTCGAGTACTCTTCTTTGGAAGAATCAATCCATACAAGGGTGCCGATAACTTACTTGAAATTGTGAGACTGTGTCCGAACATTCAATTTGATGTGGTAGGACGAGTGGATTCGCAGATGCAGGAGGTTGTGAATCAGCTTGCCAAGGAGAAAAATGTAAAGCTGAATAATGACTATGTCACAGACGCAGAGATGCGGGCGGCATTTATCAACTGTGACTGGGCAATCGTTCCGTATAACTCAGCTTCCCAGTCGGGTATCATTATCGATGCTTATAAATATAGCCGACCTGTTATTGCGTTTGCTGTGGGGGCTATTCCGGAGCAGGTGGATGATGGAAAGAGCGGTTATCTTGTTGAGGCGGGCGATAATAAAAAGTTTGCGGATAAGCTAAAGGAAGCTATGAAACTGAGTGCAGAAGAATATGATACGATGAGTAGCTATGCTTACCAGTATGGTAGTAAAAAATATGCAACAGGCGACGCTATGAATCGTTTTATGAAACTGTTCTGAATAATGGAGACGGAAAATGAAGCTATTATATGTGACGAGTCAGTCGGGGCGGAGAATAAATGGGTTTATGCGTTCGGCGATTATTGCAGCAAGACAATTGAATATTGATTTTACGATTGTCAGCAATATGGATCACGCAGACAAACAGTTATATGAAGAAGACTGCAGAACGTACGGAATTAAAGCAGAACACATAGACTGCGACAGAAATCCGTTAGCAAAGAAGAACTACACGCTTGCTAAAAAGCAGTTGCTCGATCTGATGAAGCGTGAAAAATACGATGTGGTTCATTGCAATACTCCGATTGGTGGTGTGTTGGGAAGAATCTGTGCAAAAGAAGCTAAAATTCCATATGTAATTTATGAGGCGCATGGGTTTCATTTTTGGACAGGTGCCCCCATAAAAAATTGGATTTGCTACTATCCGATAGAAAGATATATGGCGCACTTTACGGATATGCTTATCACAATAAATGATGCAGATTATGTTCAGGCAAAAAAATTCCGGTTAAAGAAAAATGGCCGAGTGGAAAAAGTCCCGGGTGTTGGAGTTGATTTGTCAAAATTTGATAAGGAACAACGCAAAACAGAAAAAGGTGAGGAGATTCGCTTGTCTCTGAGAAAGAGCTGGAACATAGACCCGAGTGCATTTGTTTTTGTATCTGTGGGGGAACTTAATGACAACAAAAATCAGGAAGTGGCGATTCGTGCCCTCGCAAAGGCCAATGATTCCAATTTTTATTATCTAATTTGTGGTGAAGGCGAAAACCGAAAGTACCTGGTAGAACTGGCCGAACAGCTTGGCGTTGGAAAACAAATAAAACTGCTTGGATTTCAGAGCAACATTCCAGAAGTGCTCCTTGCATGTGATTGCTTTGTGTTTACGTCTTTTAGGGAGGGTCTGCCCGGAGCGCTGATGGAGGCAATGGCGTCAGGCTTGCCCTGTATTGCTTCAAAAATCCGTGGGTGTACTGACTTGTTGGGTGACAGTGATTATCTGTTTGACCCGAAGGATGCAGATGAGCTGGCAGATAAGATGAGGAGCATAGTAGATAAAGGCGAAAGACTGCGCGAGATTACAAGAAATAGCAATAATGTTGTGAACTTCGATCTAGATCACGCCATTCAAAGTCTTAAGAAACTGTATAAGAGTGTAGAGGATAGGTAAGATGAGTAAGAAAATCATGCATCTTTTAACAGGAACGAGTTTTTCAGGGGCGGAAAACGTTGCATGCCAAATTATGGCGTGCTTTAAGAACGATGCAGAGTATGAAATGTTTTACTGCAGCCCAGACGGAAAAATTCGAGAGGCGCTAAAAGAACGTAATGTGCGGTTTGCGCCGATGAAAGAATGGTCCTTGTCAGAAGTTAAGCGCATTATCCGTGAAGAAAAACCAGATATTATTCATGCTCACGACATGAAAGCATCTTTTTTTGCAGCACTGCTTTGCGGGGGGATTCCGCTGATTTCCCATGTGCATAATAATAATTTTGACTCTCGAGGAATCTCTGCGAAAGCGTTGTTTTACAAGTATGCTGCCCAAAAAGCAAAGCATATTTTTTGGGTGTCGAAATCTGCATATGAAGGATATGCATTTCATGAACAGTTCGAGGGAAAAAGCAGCATCCTTTATAACGTAATCGATGCAGAAGAAGTCTATAAAAAGGCCGCACAAGATGAAAAAGAATATGCCTACGATATTGTATATGTGGGTAGATTGACCCCCCCAAAAAACCCCCAGAGGCTGGTCAAAGTACTTGCTGGAATAGCAGAAAAGTATCCGAAGATGAAAGCCGCTATTATCGGTACAGGCGATTTGGAGGCAGAAACAAAGCAGGCGATTGCCGAGCACCATGCGGAGCATAGCATCGATATGCTGGGATATAGCAGCAACCCATATGGGGCAATGAAGCAGGCTAAAATTCTGATTATGACTTCGAGATGGGAAGGGCTTCCGATGTGCGCTCTGGAAGCAATGGCACTTGGTGTGCCGATTGTAAGCACACCGACGGATGGACTGAAGGAAATCGTCGATAATGGTAAGACAGGGTATTTGAGCGATGATGACGATATTCTGATTGAGCGATGCACGGGTGTTCTGGAAAATAATGAACTGTACCAGAATCTGCATCGGGCTACATTGGAAAAGGCAGTGCAAATTCTGGATATTAAAACATATAAGGAAGCACTGGATAAGGTTTATCGACTGTGTAAGTGAAAAACTGGTGGAGGAATAATAGTGAGCAAAAGGGTTGTTCTGTTTACTGCGCTTGATCATGGAGGAATACTTCAACTTGCAAATCAAATGGCGTTAACTTTAAAATGTCTGAAGATTCCATTTGTGTTGTTTGTACCGACTGGAGCGAAGAATGAGTGTGCAGAAGATATAAGAGAGGAAGTTTTCGAGTATTACCTTCCGAAGTTTTCGATTCCTGCCGAAAAAGAAACGAAAAGATTGGCAACTCAAATCATTGAAATGAATCCTAGCTGCCTTATTGCAGTAGACGATGCAATAAAAGCCTCTGCTATTGTGAGTGCACTTTCGCACAAGATTAGTTGCGCTATTATCATTCATGATGTGAATCCGCATCCGCAGAAAAAGACACTATATAAGGAGTTGTCGGAGAAATTACGAAAATACTTGGCAGGACAAGCCTACAAGAAGGCAAAATCAATTATTCTTCTGTCAGAAAATTCTTATCAATTGTTCAACTCGCAATATAGAAAACTAACGAACAAAGCAACGATATTTCCTCTGGGAGCACATGTTATGCCTGCCATCTCTACAATGCCGAGTGAGCTAAAGCGATATGGAGATATCGACGGGTTTGCGCTCTTTTTTGGACGTATTGACAAATATAAGGGTGTTGACAGGCTGGTAAAAGCACAGGAGAAAAATTGTCAAGATTCAAATTACAATCTGCCAGTAGTTATTGCGGGAAAAAACTTGTCCGATGAAGAGTATACAACATCAGATGAAAATAAAATGGTATGTTTGTTGCGCTTTATCAGTGATGGAGAAATGATATGGCTTTTCGAGCACTGTGGTGTTGTTGTGTTGCCTTATTATGAAGCATCGCAAAGTGGAGTGCTACCGATTGCATACAAGTATGGCAAGCCGGTAATTGTCTCTAATATTAACGGCCTGAGTGAACTCGTTGTTGAGAAAAAGACTGGTTACATTTTTGAGGATGAAAACCAGCTGGCTAACCTTCTGAAAAAATATGCAGGGCATCGGGATAGGAAATCCGATTTGGAAATTTGTGATTTCTATAAAGAAAAGTACGATTGGGAAAGAAATATGAAAATCCTTCTGGAAGGATTGGTGAAAGAAGATGAATGAGTATATAAAAAGTGATCTTTTCAGATATTCAGGAAAAACCTCATTTCTCTCAGCAATAGCTAATTTTGCATATAACAGAGCATTCAGACATCAGGTGTTCATTCGATGGAGTAATGAAAACGGCATTATGGGAAAGGTTGCAAGAGGATTCTACTATCTCAACAGATTCCTGAACAAGAATATGCAGATTAGCTATCGATGTGAGATCGGTTACGGGTTATATATTGGTCATGGTGGACCAATAGTGGTTAGCAGATATACAAAATTTGGAAATAACGTGAACATCAGTCAATTTACGACCATTGGAACGAATAATGAAGAAGGCGCTCACATTGGAAATAATGTATATATAGGTCCAAATGTTTGCATAATCGGTGGGGTGACAATCGGCGATAATGTCACAATTGGAGCGGGAAGTGTTGTGACTAAGGATATCCCTGCTGGAGCAACCGCAGCAGGCAATCCGGCTAAAGTTATCAACTATAACCAACACCCGGAGTTTATTCAAAATCCTTGGTCGATGGATGAAAGGAATAAGGGCTAATGATATCAAAACGGACAGGGCTACATAAAACACAATTAGCAGATATTGTAACGTTTATTATACTGTGGCACTTTTTCTTTGCTTCTTCATTTGTGCTGAGATTAAACCCTAAAGTTTTTTGGCCTATAATGTTTTTGGTATCTATCTTGACGGCTGTCTATAATAAGGTGCAAATCAGTGGGACGGAACTTGAAATAATAAGTTTTTCTTTCGTTGGTCTAATCCTATGCTTTTTTTCAGCAGATCCATGGACAGCGGTTAACAATGATTTGTACTTTTTTATTTATCTTTGCGTTGCTGCAATGATGGCACGATACACTAGTGGAAAAACCATAAGAAAGCAGATTATGTTTTACTGTATTGTACATGTGGTATGCGTTTATCTGCAAGTGCTTCTTCCAACTGTGTACAAAAGCGTCGTTTTGCCGTTGCTTCCGTCGTATGTGCACAGCGATATTTTATATCAAATGACATACAATTCGTCGTACTATGGGTTTACAGTTCAAACGAGCATAACAGCAATGTATATGACCTTTGGTGCAATTGTAGCAGCAGTAAATGCAAAACACGAGGAGAAAAAGAGTAAAAAAATAATAGATGTAGTATTTGCTCTAGTCTTTGTTACAGGAATTCTATTTGTGACGAGACGAGGCTCTTTTTTGGCAATCTTGTTAATTCTAGCTTATATTTATTTTGACACAAGCAAAAGTAAGGCGTCGAGAGTTCTATTACTTATCGTGGGAGCATTGTTCTTGTTGCATTTTGGAATAGATAAGATTCCTGGAATGCAAGGAATGCTTGATAAATTCAGTCGGCTTTCAGGTAATATGATGAATGGACGTCAAAACATATGGGAGATAGCCCTCAATAATCTATGGAGACATCCATTATTCGGATACGGTGTGGGTAGGGCAAATGTTACTGGTGGAGGTGCTTCGGTAGATAATGCGTATATAGCAGTTTTGGTGGAAAGAGGAATAATCGGAATGATAGTATTCTTCATTCCGTACATTCATACTCTTGTCCAGACATATAGTAGGCGAAAAAAGTGTGGAGCCGCATCGAAATCGTTGGAAACATCTTTCTACTTTCAACTGCTATTTATAATAATGAGTGTTATGGAAAATTATTATGGACAGGCACTAACGATGTTTGTTTACTTCCTAATGGTTTTTAGCGCGCAGTTTGATGATCAAAGAGAGAAAAAATAACATGAATATTAAGAATTTATTAAAAAGAATAATAGATCCTAATCATTATTCAAGTGAAGCCTATATTCAGTATCTAAGAAATAGTGGAGTTCATATTGGCGAGAAAACGGTTGTATATGCACCGAGGCATACGTCAATCGATATTCAAAAACCGCATCTGATTTCTATTGGATCCTATTGTAAGATAACGACTGGAGTTATTATTTTGGCACACGATTATTCGATTTCAGTGGCACGTCGTGTGTTTGGTGAATTTATTGGAGGCACGGCGCCAACAAAAATTGGCGATAATTGTTTTTTGGGAATGAATTCAATTATCCTTCCAGGAACGACGATTGGAAACAATTGTATTGTGGGTGCTGGATCCGTTGTCGGGGGGGGGTACCCTGATAATGTTGTAATCGCCGGAAATCCGGCAAGAGTTATTTGCACACTGGATGAGTATTACCGGAAAAGAAAAAATAGATGGGTGGACGATGCCAAAAGATGTGCATTGGAAATTTATCATAATACAGGACGGCGGCCAACAGTTGAAGAAATGAAGGACGGTTTTTATTGGTTGTATGCTCCTCGAACACAAGAGAGCATAGAGTTACATAAAAACTTCTTCACTTTAACAGGCGATGATTATGAGCATATTTGCAAGTGTTTCCTTCAATCGAAACCAATTTATGCTTCGTATGAAGAGTTTCTAAAAGACTGTGGTCTCTGAAAATAGAGGAGAACATCAATTTATGGCGAGAAGCACAAGCAAGCAATTTGTGGTCTCAGTAATATTTTCATTTATGGCAGTTGCTGTAAATTATATTATTTCACTGATTTTAACACCGTATATTACCGAGAATATTGGAACAGAGGCATATGGGTTTGTTTCGCTGGCTAAGACCTTTGCAAACTATGCTTCAATTTTTACGGTTGCGTTGAATTCCTTTTCCGCAAGATATATATCCATAGAATATCACAAGGGTAATTTAAAAAAAGCGAAAAACTACTATAATTCTGTGTTTTTTGCGGATCTAATTCTTTCAGGTGCGGTTTTTGCCGTAGCAACAATATTGATTGTCAATTTGGATCAGTTCTTGTCCATTCCGACGGAATTAATCAGCGATGTGAAACTGTTGTTTCTTCTTGATACGCTGAACTTCTTGATTCTGTCCTGTAGTACAGTCTTTTTGACTGCCACAACAATAAAGAATAGACTTGAACTTAGCAGTCTGGCAAGAACGATTTCATATGTCGCAGAAGCGGCGGTGTTAATTCTTGCTTTTACTCTAATAGAACCACATGTTTACTTTGTAGGCATGGGATTGATTGTATCATCTGCTGTTATTCTGGTTATAAATGTACTGATTACAAAAAAATATACACCGGATCTTAAGCTGGAAAAAGGTTGTTTTTCTGTCGAAGCAGTAAAACAGCTTTTAAGCGCAGGAATCTGGAATTCGATAAATATCCTAGGTAATACCTTGAACACAGGGCTTGATTTGCTAATTACCAATATGATGCTTTCAGCACTTGCGGCTGGTCAATTGGCGATTGTTAAAACTATTTCAACGATTTTTTCGACTTTGTACCAGCTGGTCGCTAATGCATTTCAACCTGTTCAACTGAAATACTACGCAAATGGTGATAAAAATGCGCTAATCAAGTCTTTCAAGACAGCAATCAAATTAAATGGAATGATTTCAAACATTGCTTTTGCTGGTTTTTGCATATTTGGATCGGTGTATTATAAACTTTGGACACCGAGCCAGGATGTGACCGTCTTGCAAATGCTTTCGATTATCACAATCATTGGTAGTGTGATTGAGGGCGCAGTTTACCCGCTTTATTATGGATATACATTGACAGTTAAAAATAAAATTCCATGCTATATTACAATACTTTCTGGTCTCTTAAACGTGGCGGGAATGTATGTGCTTATTAAATATTTTGCCACTGGCTTATATGCAGTAGTGTTGACGACTACATTCCTTACATGGATGGTTAACTTCGTGTTTAATCCGATGTACGTATCGCATTGCCTTAGGATTAAGCTGACGACTTTCTACCCGACTCTGCTGAGACATATTGCAAGTAGTGCTATTTTGTTGGCTGTTTTCAAAGGAATCAGCATCATCTATTACCCTTCTTCTTGGCTTGGACTAATTGTAGTTGCATTGTGTTGTGCGCTGATCGGAGCTGTTATTCATATGATAATCGTATTGAATAAAGATGAATGGTGTCTGCTTAAAAATAAGCTTTTAAATGGCAATCACTGAAATCGTTCTACTGAATAAAGATACTACTAGGGAGAGAAAACTATGATTATCACGAAAACACCATTTCGGATGTCCTTCTTCGGTGGTGGCACCGATATGGAAAGCTTTTTTAGGGAGAATGGTGGTGCTGTCCTTTCCACTACCTTCGACAAATATTGCTATGTGAACGTTCGTCATTTGCCACGGTTTTTTGATTATTCTACAGAGCTTTCCTACTCAAAGACGGAACGTGTAACAAACATCGATGATATTCAGCATCCGGCGATTCGAAATGCGATGAAGATGCTTGATATGCATGAGATTCGCCTTACATATGAAGCCGATCTTCCGGCTCGTTCTGGTCTTGGCACTTCTAGCTCTTTTGCGGTTGGAATGTTGAATGCATTCTATGCACTCAAGGGAAAATATGCTGATAAAAAAAAGTTGGCGGACGAAGCAATTTACCTTGAGCGAAACCTGTGTCAGGAGGCCGGTGGCTGGCAAGATCAGATTGCAGCGTCTTTTGGCGGATTTAACCGAATCAATTTCAATGCGGACGGCTACGAAGTGCTGCCGGTTATTATCTCACCGGATCGTAAAAAGCAGCTTAATAAGAATCTGATGATGTTCTTTACGGGCTTTACTCGTTTCTCCTCCGATGTGCAGAAAGCAAACGCTGTAGGTAAGCAGGATAAGACTGCTCAACTTAAGGAAATGCTTGCGCTCGTTGATGATGCGGAGCGTGTTTTGATCGACAAGAACACTGACCTCGATGATTTTGGCCGTATGCTTGATTATACATGGAAACTGAAGCGTCAGACCGGCGCAGCGGTATCCACTGATAGTATTGATGATTTGTACGCAAAAGGCATGGCTGCCGGCGCACTGGGTGGAAAACTGCTCGGGGCTGGTGGCGGAGGATTCCTTGTGTTCTATGTGCAGCCGGATCGCCAGGATGCTGTTCGTTGGGCAATGCGGGATCTGATGTATATTCCGTTTGAATTTGAAGACGGCGGTACTAGAGTGATTCATTATTCGCCGGAAATGTACGAGCCCAAAAACTGAACAATGGGGAGGATAAAATGAAATCCCAGAAGATTTTGCTATGGGGATGGTTTGGTTTTGAAAATTTAGGAGATGATCTTCTTCTAAATACGATGTTAGAAAACTTGTCTCCATATTCCGGAACAATTACAGTTCCGATGCGTTCGCAGTACGATATAAAATATCAAAACGTAAAGCAGATTGAGCGAAATTACGCAGCATTGCTTAGAGAAATCCCCCACAATGATATGCTGATTATTGGCCCGGGCGGATTGTTTCCGTTCGATAATCCTAGTAAAGCTGCTATTTACTTTTTTACTGCGTTGTTGTGGAAAGTCTTTGGGCGAAAAGTAGCATTTTTTGGAGTGGGCATTTCAGAACGCATGGGTTCATTAAGTAAAGCAATTTGGCGAGCAACTGCGTCGATATCGGACTTGTTTATAACTCGAAGTCCTGCAGTTGTTGAAAAAATTGGATGTATCGAATCGCCTAAAATACATACAATGGCGGATACGGTATTTGCATCATCTATGAGATTCAAGAATTCCTGTTGCGAGGATAGGGTGGAAATATTTGTTGCAAATCTTGAGCAGCAGGGAATGGAAGATGAGTACAAGTCTTCGGTAACAACATGGCAGGGCGTTGTTTCTGAATTGTTGGATAGGGGGTTTGCAGTTGATCTGCTTGCGTTTACAAGAGGATCTGATGATAGATTGATTTCGGATATTGCAGCTGCTTTTAGTAATCGGGGGAGGGTACAGACGATTCCCTACGAGAATGCGCTTAGTGCAGTTGAAGGACTAAACAGATATAAAATAACGATATCAATGAGATTTCATGCGTTGGTGTTATCCTTACTTGCAAATGTACCAACTGTTCCGATTGCGTATGGCGAAAAGACATATTTGCTTGCGGAGAAAAGTGGACTGTCTAAGTATGCAATAGTCTGGAATAGCTTCCAAAAAGAGTATTACGGATATACGCAGGATGCACCACTAAGCGAATTAATGAAAAGAATTGATTTACTAATTACAAATCGTGACGATGCTCAAAATAACATGAGACAAAGCAGGGAAGCGTTTAAAACTTCGGCAACTTACGCAATGAAACAGCTGATAGAATTAGCCAATCAGGAATGAAAATGAGGTTTAATTAGATGAAAACAGTAATAATGGCAGGCGGCAGGGGAACCCGGATTTCCTCTGTT